>ERZ839489.561-NODE-561-length-36263-cov-210.458628_pt1 | contig 36263 bp, 31 predicted proteins | sample MGYA00519938_ERZ839489 | MGnify/ENA primary metagenome ERZ839489 (study PRJEB31850, sample SAMEA3708846) | human gut metagenome | biome: human gut; feature: human-associated habitat; material: faeces | place: China | collected 2014 ...
TGTATGTAGTAGATCATGCCCGTGCCATCGATATGATTTTCCACAAGGGTAAGATTGCCGAGACTTACAACATCGGCGGTTTCAACGAGTGGAAGAATATCGATATCATCAAGGTGGTTATCAAGACTGTTGATAGATTGCTCGGTCGTCCTGAGGGTGCTGACTTGGATTTGATTACTTATGTAACAGACAGAAAGGGTCACGATATGCGTTATGCTATTGACTCAAGAAAGCTGCAGAAGGAACTCGGCTGGGAGCCATCTCTCCAGTTTGAGGAGGGTATCGAGGAAACCGTGAAATGGTATCTGGATAATCAGGAATGGATGGATCATGTTACTTCTGGGGAGTATCAGAAGTATTATGAGGAGATGTATTGTAAATAGACCCTCCTGTCCCTCCCTTGAGGGAGGGGCCTTACCCTATACCCAAGCCCTAAATCCCTACCATAGGGATTAGGGATGTAACCGCCCTCCGGTGCTCAGAACCGCTTCGCTCTAAGGTTGGCGGACCATCAAAGGTCTTCGCCATGGTTGTGCGGGATGGGACCGCCTTGCTATAGGTGGTATCCATAAAGTGCGTTCTTGGGAAAAGTTACGGTCACAGGCTGCTAAAATGTAGCATCGTTGTCCAATTCTATAAACATTTGTGAATATGGAAAGTATCGTTAGACCTAGATTAAATGATTTTCATGGAATACCACTTCTTCAAGACAAAGTAGATTTCGCCATACCTTTCTTGGATGAAGACATTCCTCTGTATGTTGATCCATTTCTTTTATGGAAATCACCTTCTTTGATGGATAATGGATTACATGATTCAATGATTCTAAGTTTTAATTACTTGGGTTATTTGATGAATCATGGTAAGGAAAAAGAGGCGGTGGAATTAGTCATAGCTCTTTCTGAGTGTGATGCTGTGGGGCTTGGAAGTTCAAAAACACGAAAGGGAAGCCGAATAGGTGAAAAGGTTGCAAATGATATACTTTCACTTTTTAGCAATATTCCTCAACTTAAAACAAGTGGTTTTACTCATATAGAAGAAATTCAATTGTTGGTTAATCATATTGCGAAAGATAGAGTCAGTGATATAGCATGTAATCTGATATCATCTTTCTTAATAGACTATACTATTCAAAGATGTGAGGAGAATAAGATTCCTATGGAACAAACAACCATTGATTCTGTTTATGATGTCAAATCTCATGTTTTGAAGACTGAGACTATTTTTCTTCCGGTAAATCCCAATACCAAGCAGCCTATCTTGTTTGTTCCCAAAAGATGGCTGCGTTTTTCAACATGGATTGGAATGGATGATTATTTCTCTAAATACTATTCTGAGAATGTTGATAAAGGAGCTTTCTTCAAAGATAGGATAAAAGTCATTGACTTCAACCGTAAGAATTTTGATTTTGTTGGTAGATATATAGACTTTAAGGAACGGTCATTTGTAGACTGTCATAATGATCCATTGTTTATGCAGTTGCCTTTGACATCTGCAAAAAGGAAAATGAATGCGATCATCAAATTGCCAACGGGAAAGACGGGTAATGCAGACAAAAAATATGAGGATTATGTGGTACAGTTATTGGCCTCTTTGCTGTATCCCCATTTGGATTTTGCCCAAGGTCAATGTAGAACTGATTCTGGTGTTCAAATTAGAGACCTGATTTTTTACAACAATCAGTCTATTCCATTTTTTAAGGATATATATGATACCTATCATTCAAAACAAATAGTTTTTGAATTGAAGAATGTAGAGTCGTTAAATAGAGACCATGTAAATCAATTAAATAGATATTTGAATGATAATCTAGGAAAGTTTGGTGTGTTTGTTACGCGTAATAAGCCTCCAAGAAATATTCAAAAACATTTAATTGATATTTGGTCTGGTCAAAGAAAGTGTATCATAGTTCTCGATGATACAGACCTGCAAATGATGACTGATATATTTGAGAATAAACAACGATTCCCTTATGAGGTCATCACAAAGAAATATAGTGAATTTATGAGAAAATGTCCAACGTAAAAAATGAAAATATGGATGATAAAAAGGTTTTAGATCAAATGAGAACTTTACTGCATGAATTTCGGATTTTGTCTGGAAAGAAACCGAATGATCCGATTAATGTCTTTAAGTTGAAGTATGTTAACAAAACATTAGAAGCTGCTAATGATGTGTTAGGTGATGATAAACCTTATGATGATTTTGAAAAGTTTTCAGAGGAAGATTTGCCTACTAATAGCGATGTTTTGATGATATTAAGTTTATATTTAGATAGAATGCATGTTTTATAATGAAAAGAACAGATGTTGATAAATATGATGAATTGCGTTCGAAACTTGTTTCGGTACGTGATGATATTGCACTTCTCTCAGCGAAGAAGCCTCATGACCAACTCAATTCATTTAAGCTGAAATTTATTAATAACTTATTAGCGCAAATTAATGATTTGATTGGGGACTTTAGACCTGAAGAGGATTTTAATGAGTTCGATAATGTTGAATTGCCTTCGAACAGTGATGTACTGATGATACTAAATCTTTATCTGACAGGTATGACTCGTTTCAAAGAAGCAAATTCTATCAGAAAAGTAGTTGGAGGAGAATTTTCTGATCCTTTCACAAAGGAAGTATGGAATACAGAAGATTAACTTGACCTACTTTTACCCTCATGGTTATATATAATATAATGATAATGTATGAATGAAGCATTAGTATTTTTCGCTTTCCTGAAGTATTGCCTTGGATATAAGGGGAATATGAGTAGGATGGTGGCTGGTATGGACTGGCAGGAGCTATATTCCTTTGCTTCTAAGCAGGCTCTGCTGGGGCTTTGCTTTGAGGGTATTGAGAGATTGGGGGAGGAGTATCCTGAGGAGTTGAAGCGGAATCCGATAGGGAGGGAACTGCTGATGACTTGGATGGGTAAAGCGCAACAGATTCGCAGGCAGAACATGAAGGTGAATGCTGTGGCGAGCAAGCTCTTCTCAATGCTGAGAGAGGATGGGATGAGGTGCTGCATTCTGAAAGGGCAGGGGAATGCCTTGATGTATCCGAATCCTTATTCACGTACTCCTGGAGATATTGATGTTTGGATTGATGCTAGTAGGGAGAGGATTATGGAATATGCTCAAAAGAAGTTTGAACTGGGGGATGATATCAGACTGCAGCATCTGGAGACTTCCTTGGATGGTGTGCCTGTAGAGTTGCATTTTTTTCCTTGCTCCATGAATAATCCTATCTATCATGCCAGATTGCAGAAATGGTTCAAGCGGAATGCTGATTTGCAATGCTCAAATGTTGTTAGCCTGCCAGACGGTATTGGAGAAATTGCTATACCAACGACGGCATTCGATGTGGTTTATCAGCTGACGCATCTATATCACCATTTCTTTGATGAAGGGATTGGAATGAGGCAAATCATTGACTATTTTCTTGTAGTCAATGATTTCTCAAAAAATGTATTTTTGAATAATAAATCTTCGAAAATCACCCCGTCCCTCTTTACCCTTAAAGAGGGCTCCACCTCTTACCCCGACCCTCTCACCCTCAGGGGAGAGGGAGGAAACCGCCCTACTCGGTGCTCGGAACCGCTACGCTCTAAGGATGGCGGACCATCAAAGGTCTCGCCAGATTGTGCGGGATGGGACCGCCGGGGTGTTAGTGGGGATACGGGTTCTGTTTCCTGTTCTTCTGCTTCTGGTTCTTCTATTACTTCTGTCAGTTCTGCTTCTACTACTGATTCTTCTGCCTCTACTGCTTTGGATGTGGTGCAAAGAGAACTTAAATATTTGGGATTGTGGAAGTTTGCAGGGGCAGTGATGTATGTGCTGCATGAGGTGCTTGGATTGGCTGAGAATAAGATGTTAGTGCCAATGGATGAAAAGCGAGGAAAGTTGTTGCTGGCAGAGATTCTTGAGGGCGGCAACTTTGGACGTCACTTCACCAAGTATGGGCATTTCACGCAACAAGGAATGGCAAAGAAATACTTCCTGAAGATATGGAGAAATATGCACTTCGTAAGATATTATCCTGCCGAGGCTTTAAGTGAGCCAATCTTCAGAACATGGCATTTCTTCTGGAGGATGAAGAACAAGAAATAACTACTTCTTTCACCCAGAGGTTGATGGGGGTATCTTTTCGAAAACCTACCTTCAATGGTCTTTACACCCCCTTCGGTTCCCCCGTTAGCGGGGGACAGAAACCTTCCTTACCGTTAAAGAAGGTTTTTCGAATCCCTCCGTCTCCCTTTAGCCAAAAGGAGGTTTTTCTAAAATCATCCCGTCCTTCTTTACCATTAAAAAAGGCTCCACCTTTCTCACCAAGCCTCTCTTCCCTCAGGGACGAGAGGATGTAACCGCCCTCCGGTGCTCAGAACCGCTACGCTCTAAGGTTGGCGGACCATCAAAGGTCTACGCCATCTTGTGCGGGCTGGGACCGCAAGGAGAAAACTTAACTTGACGGAAGATGATGTGAAAAGGTTTGTTTGGCTTGGAAACGTATAGTGAAAGTAAAGATATACATAAACGTCCGTTGGGCAGATTAATGCAGGACATTCACAAAACAATTTGATAGCTATGGATATGACTTTAAAATATGCAAGAGGTATCTCCTATTCTCAGTTATATAAAGACAAAAAGAATACCATTGAGAAGTTGGTAAAAGATTTGCCAACATGTGAATCTATTGTATGGTTATCTTTCCTTGTTCATCAGAAATTTACACTAACAGTTGAGCAAGCCGAGATTCATATTATGGCTCCATTGTTGTATCAATTTAATTCTGATTTACAGCATAGAATACTGAGTTTTTTAGGTGGCAGAAGTTTTCCAACAGACCAATTCTTTGATTTACAATCACTTCTTAAGATGATTGAATATCTTTTGCAGCATCATAATTCGTATCGAAGAGAACTAAACAGGGATGACAAGAGTAACTTGTTTAAGGCTTACCTGCTTATTTGCGATGACTATTTAGTACAACAGGAAGAAGTAAATCAAGATGGTACTTACTCAGCTGATGATATGTTGAAGTTTTATATGCCATTTGAACTAAGAATGAATACTGTGCTTAGCATAAAATTTTCTTTGATAGAATTGATAAAGAGCAAATTGTTTTTGATCGATTTTGCTTCTAATGATCAACGCTTTTCTTCCTATATAGATGCATATATTCGTGGAAAACATTGTGAATCTGCATCAAAATATATATTGATGTTGTTTTCTTTATCATCAGAACTAATCTGCAATAAAAATAAAACAAATATCATAAAAATTGATTTGAGCGATTCCGTAACAATGTGTTCTTTCCTTGATAACTTTTGTATTAATGTCCCAGATAATATAGATGAAGTAAATATTCAAGAAAAGCCATTATATAAAGTAGATCATAACACATATTGTTTTTTGTATATTAAATTCTTTGTAGATAAGTTTTTTCATTCTCTATTGTTTGACTTGGCTAAAGAATTAGAGAAACAGGGACTACTTAACACGAAGAAGACACCAGCTTATGTGCAAATAAAACAACTTGTTGGACAGAAATTCACCGAACAATATCTGTTTTATAAAGTAATAGACCGAATATTAGCAAATAAACGATATGAAAAGAAAACTGGTGAGGATATGTCTAAAATCAGTGATGGCTTGCCAGATTTTTATGCTAATAAAGGTCAACGAGTGTTCTTGTTTGAATTTAAGGATATACAGTTGAACAGGAAAGTGGTAACATCAGGAGATTATGACACAATTATCAAGGCTGTAGAGAATGAATTTGTAGAAAATGAGAAAGGTCGTCCCAAGGGAATTACACAGTTGGCAAATGATATAGACAAGCATCTTTTTGATATTGTAGGTAAAGAGCGAGTTTCAGAAAAGCTCCAAGTCTATCCTATATTGGTCTATTCCGATAGTAGTTTTGATATTGAGGGGTTCAATTATTACCTTAATAACCGATTTCATGAAATAATAAGAAATCGGAATATACCATCTAATATCCACGTGAAAGATGTATTGATGGTGAATATTGATACCTTAATCATGTTTGAGAAGGCTTTTGTAGACAAGAAATTAAAATTTGATGTCCTTATCAACGAATACATCTCGTACAAAAATAGTAAAGAACAATATCAAGTTGTCCCATTCAATAAATTTCTGTTTCAAAAAGCCAAGCAAAAGGGGTGTTTTTTTAAGGCCTCATATCTGGTGAAGGAAATGATAGCAGAAATGGCAGAGAAAGAGAAGACAGAAAAAGCGACTTATGGAAATTGATAATAATAAATTAAAGAATTGCATACACTTTCTATATAGACGCAATATTTGGTTTTGTTGCGGTCTCATTAGTATTGTAGTTGTTTTCTTGGCTTTTTATAATCATGCAAAGATTAAAGAATATAAAAACAAACAAACTAAGTTAGATTCGGTATTAGCAAAGCAAGATTCTATTAAACATGAAATAGATAAAGATAAGGTCTTGAAGCTTCAAAAAATGAATCAGCAGCTTGAAAAACAAACAGTTACTTTGTCTTCTCAATTATCTATATTAGATAAAGATCTGAAAACGCTAATAGAAGTTTTAGATTCTACAATTATTAAAGAAAAATAATGTTTGATTTTACAAATTATACATATAGTGGTATGTTGTCTATTGTTGCTGCTGTATTTGGTATTGCTTATCCTCAGATAAATGCCAGTATAGAAAGAATAGACGACAAATACGGTTCTTCTCTTTTAACTAAAAGGTTAAAAAACGAGAAGGCTTTTGCTACATTCAATGTCTTATTGGTTGTCAATTTGATAATTGCGGTCGTTAATCCTTTTCTGTTAGACCAATCAAAATGTTGTTATATCTACATAGCGATTCAAACTATCGCTACCATTTTTTTGATAGGATGCTTCTTTCACTTGTTTGAGATAATACGCATGTATAATGATGCAGAGACCTTACATGAGAATATATGGAATGATTATAAGAAAGCAGTTGGAAAGTCTGCTGAAAATGCATCCATACATTTTATGGAATGGGTTGATCTGATAAATTATATACTTTGTTCTTCAAATCGAAAGGCTGCCAGAAATGTATATGACAAATGGGTTGAATATATTTCAGAGTTTCATAAGGGACATATAGGCACAAAGGTACGCTATGACAATTATGCCTATGATGGACTTACTAAAATAAATGAGAACTTATGTAAGTTAAATTATGAGCCGATGTCTATCAATAATGGTAATGCTTTTCTGACCGCATTGCTTTATCCTGATGGTTTTATATCAGAGGATACCTACACTATACTTTGGAGTAATCTTCGACTTCAAATATTTTATGGGAAAGACGAATGGGTGATGGATTATTGGGAACAGGCATCTCAAAAATATGATTTGTATATGGATAACGTTTCAACATATACAAGAAATCCACTGACAAACACTAGGTTTACAGAAGAAGAGGTTAAACAACATAATGAGGAGAGAAAGAGATTTTTAGAGTTCCATGTAATGTTCTGTGCGATGCTTCTTCAACAGGGGAAATACTCCTTATTGAAAAGAATCTTAAGTTTTACACAATCTCAACCACAAGTATATCCATTGGTACCTTCAACATTAACGGAATGTTTGGAAATGCTATCATATTTAAATGGAATTTATAAAAACTATCCATTTCTATTGGATAGAAGGTATCCTATGCCTCAATTGAATGGTATTACTGGTGGAAGAATTTTGGGTGCAGCAAATACATATATAGCACTCCTGACTTATCGACTTTATGCTTTGCCTTATTATCCATTTGGAGTAGGATATGTATTTAGCCTTCCTGCTGCTCCTCAGAATTCAATGGATATTCACAAGGAGAAAGATAACATAGATGCTCTAAAATTCTGCATAAGAAAGATAGAGTCTAAAAAGGAATATCTAAGATGTATTGATATTGTTCATATTACTGAGGCTATTTCAAATATCAATAGAATTTATCATGAAAAAGTAAAATGCTTAGACTGTTATATTGAAGATTATATAAATCGTTTAGATGAAAAAGATAAAGATTTGAGAGTAAATCAAGAATATGATAAAGATATTGTAGAAAATTTGAAAAAAGACATATACAATGAAATTTCTTCTGAACTTGATAAATACCAACTGTTTTATAACAATCAAAAAACAGATAACACAAAAGTATATCGGATAAATGCTTCTGTATGTCAACTTTATCCAAATCAAGCATTTGTTGATAAGCCTTCGGTAAGTTATGTTGATATTGATACAAATATAAGTGATAAAGTAAAATATAAGTTTTCTCATTTCTTTGCAACAACATTTTTGCAACATGCAACGCCACAGCTAAACATTGCCAGTCAAGATTTATTCGAAGCATTTGACAAATTGAAGTTGAATAATGATTATATTATAATTTCCTTTGGTGTATATTGGGATTATCATGTAGGAAGAAATGACGATTTTGTGAAAAAGAATGATAGAATATATTCATACGATAATATACATATATATAATTACAAATGTGGTAGCAAATATCTTTCTGATTACATCTTCATTTTAGAGAAAAAATATTTGCCATATTTGGAGTTTGTTGAGCCATCAAATGGATGGACAGAAAAATATCATCTGAACAAATTTGGTAATAATCTGAACATTTGGTTAGGGCTTCTAAAAATTGCAGACCATAAGAGTTTGTTAGCTGAAAAAGAATTTGAAAATATTGATGGAGACCCTAATGAACTTTCATTGTTTTCATGCGTTGTCTTAGCCAATATTCATTGGATACCAAGCGCAAAAGTACTGTGTATTAAATATATGCACTTTGGAAGAGATAATGGTAATAATGAAAAAGTGGAGAATATAAAATCATTTAAGTCATATTTTACTGTTCGTTAGTAATACACTCTTGTATCATCAAATAGAGTGGTATACAGCACTAAGATTAAGTATGGAAACATTTTTAGATAAGATATTAAAAGCATTAAAGGCTACTGCTAATAATGAGCAACAAAAGACTTTAGCTGCTTACTTGATAAGTCATAATAATATGAATGTTATTACTAAGTTGCAAGAACTCTATCAATATTGTTTGAATATTGGAGAATTCAAATATGCTGAAGGAATAAAGCAAGAGATTATTAAGCGGCAAGTAGAAATCACGAAAGAACTTACTGAGAGTGCATTTCGAAAAAAATGATAATATGGAAATCAACAACACCCAACACAAATCCTTCCTCTGGCACCTTGACTTCGAGCCATTCACATGGCACACCTTCTATGGAGAGCAATGTCCGCCATTCGTTACTGAAGAGAATAAGGAGGCATGGAAACGCTATCTAAAAAAAGTCATCAAGAAGCATCTGAAGGCTGAGGTGATGAATACACCTGAGTTTAGGGATATTGAACTCCAGATAAGGGAAGAAAAGCTGTTGCGCATCAAATGGGACGAGCAGAGAAAACGATCACTGGAGAAGCAACGGTATCGCGCCAAGATGGAGCGACCGAGAATCAACTATATTCCCAAAGGGCTGAGTGTGGATTATGAGGAGAAATCACTCCTGTAAATTATCAACTACACCAATAATAAGCAGAAACAATGAGAGAAGCACCTATAATTTTACCAGTGTTCACAACCAGTGTGCCTTTAGATTTTCCGTCTGAAGGTACGTTTGCGTTCAATAAAAAGACCAACAAGCAGTTGGAGGTGACGGTGAGAATCAACGAGCACCAGTACTTCAACATGAACTTCCTGAACCATGACGGATATATCATGGCATGCTGCAGATGGGCGCATGTGTTGGACTTTGCTGAGAACGGTTATGACCGTTACGAACAGATCATCAAAAAACATTTTCGGAAGAAATATCCTGTTATCAGCAGTCTGTATGGACAGCATACTGATACGGCTGAGGATATCCATATCTCCACCATCGGCTTTGAGGGCAATCCCAAGGAATGGTATATCTCTATGCGCATCTATGGAGAGAAGTTCGATGATCTGCTGCATGGCAATCTGCTGATGAATGTGGTGTTTGCCTCTGCCGTTGGTAATCTCTGTATGGCAAGCGTGGATGTTTTCAAGGAAATCATGAAGAGTGATGCCAAGCAGCCGAAGATATTGCTGAAGGAGTTGACTGGTATTGACGAGATAGACAAGGACTTTGACTTCGGCAATTATCTGGATGCCAGGAATCCTGAGACTGGCGAGATTATATCGACAGCGAGAGAAGACGGCAAGGCTTCGGGAGTGGAGTTGCCTGAGGAAATAGAAATACCACAGAATATGGAGATGTACCCTGTTAGTACCTATTTCTTTTTCTTCACGAAAACACTGAAAGACAAGGACTTTGTCATATTCATTAATGCCTTGTATTTTGAAATCTATGGCATGATGAGGAAGTTGAAGGAATATGGTTTCTTTACTGATGAAAAGTTGGAAGAACTGGAGAAAACCGTTTCTATCTTGGGTGATAAGGTAATAGCAGGAGAAGATGCCGGTACTGAGCGACTGCGGATTACAACAACTGTGTATTCGATAACGTCGAAGATGCGTACACCATTGTTGGAAGAGAAATACCATGTCAAGGAGACTGAAGAAGGTAAGTTTGCCTTGGAACTGGATGGATATATCAAGAAACTGATATGGAGAAAATGGGATACCACCTATCTGGAAGAGCGGATGAAGCAAGAGGATGAGGTCACGGCAAAAGTAGAAGCAGTCCAAGCCCTTGTCAAGAAGAAGAGTGCTGAATGGAAAGCCATCATGGAGGGAATGTCGTTCAATGCCTTTCTGTTGTTCCACAACAAGATGAATGAACTGATGAAGACCAAGAAGGCAACACTCGTCAAGTATGGTTTCCTGGCATCGGAGATGCTGGATAACCATAAGCGCTATTGGGCAAGTTCCTACTATTGGCACAACAAGGAATATGATGAACAGGAATATATGAGGTACAGAAAACAGACTGAAATCATCGTAACCATCTTTTATGAAGGTATTCTGAGAGGAACACAGTATGGCAATCATCCGAGAACGAAATATGCCTTGAAGATTCATAGCATCATCGAGGAATTGATGAATAAAGACTGGAGTAAAGTCAACGAGACACTTAAATAATGAAGGAAATGATAAAGGAGAAGAAACTTGAGGGCGAGGAGAAGGCACTGTTTAGGAAGGGCTATGCCGAGCCGCTATGGGAGGACTTCAAGCTATGTGGTGTAGCGCATAGATTCTACGTCTGAGGATAAGTATTATACTCTTCTTTTCATGGATAGACATGCATAAAATAAAGAAAAACGATTATTTTTATGTTATTTTTGAGCAAAATTGATAAAATACGGTAAAAAATAGCTGACTTTACAAGAATTTGATTACTTTTGCACAAAGAATATAAATATTAGCAGATTATGGAAAAGAAAGATATGTGTTTATCGTATGTGGCAGTATGGAGTCAACCGATGACGATTATGCCACAGATGGATGCAAAGTTTTGCAGAGAACTGTTTGGTATGCCTTACGAAACTGTCAATGGCTTAATGCCTGATGGTTATACTATTGCTGTAAATAATAAACCATATCCATTGGTAGTGATTAATCCAGCTAAGTTGATAGTTAAGGCTCAAAATATTGATAGTCTCGTGAAGTATGTGGAAGCAGTAAAGGCTGAAATAGAGAAGGTGGAGATTCCTAATTTTAATATGTCTTTGTCTGCTTATGGCATTAATTTTGAAAAGGAAATCTTAGGACTAGGTGAGAATGCTGAAGTCTGGATGTGGAATCGTTTCATAAAAAATAATGTTCACCCTGATAGTAATTTTCATCTTTGTGGCAAGTTGACTTTACGAATTGGGGTAGACGAAAATCAGGTGGCGAATATTGATGTCGAGCCTAGAATGGGGGTGGATGATGGTATATTTGTCAACATAAACCATCATCATAACCAAAATATGGATTCGATACCAAATGCAGCGCAACTTAGGGGAATGATAGAAGCTTCTATTTCTAGAATAGAAGCACAAGTTGTCAATAAATTGTTTAATGAATAATTGTTTAGAATTATGGATAAAACAACAATGACAAAAAGTAGTCAAAGCTTTTATGCATTTATGGCTATGACAATGACTGCGTTGAGCGTAAATGCCAATGCCTGTGAATTGAACTCTGATTTTACTGCCAATGCATGTTCTTTCGCTTACACTAGTTCTGCTAGTGATGAACCTATATTGCAGGATAAGATCTATCTTTTCCCTAAAAAAAAGAATCTCAGGGAGAGATATAAGAGATTGTCTCAGTCTAAGTGGTTTAAAAAAACGTACAATGGTAAAACTTTAGGTGAAATAATAACAGTGGAAGAATGAGCATCTGGATTTCTGAATTTAATGGGGATTTTACCCAAGGAACCATCGTAGATGGTGTTGATTGGGGCCTTGGTGATGACAATCCCTTAGGTATTGTCATCACCAATGCTTGTGACTTGGAACATGACCATAGCGGATTCTTGATGGTGGCAGCACTTGAGCCAGCTGCCGAGGTTCTTGGAGCGTCGAAGGAATTCCAAAGTCTTGTGAAAGATTCAACGGATGGTCTACTAAAAAGGAGACAATGGGATGCTTTGACTAGATTCTTAAAAGATTATATTCACAATAAGAATATCTGTAGGCATTTCTTTTTTGATCCTCGGCCTGTTTTAGATATGGATTGTGTCGTTGTTGATTTTCAGCATATCAGGTCGTTGGATTTGGAACAGCTGAAATCATTAGAACCAATAGGTCAAATGAAACATCCTTTTATCGAACAGATGATGATGCGTTTTACGAGTTATGTCGCACGTATTCCTGTTGATAGACCTGATGATGAGGAAGAACAGAAGTATATCAAAGAACTTGCTGGGATTTATACCTTAAAAAGGTAGTAGCATTTTCTATCCCAAGGAAAACACAACAAGAAAAGATATATATTTATGTGCAAGATAGGTTAACAAATGTCTAGTAAAGGCATTTGTTAACCCTTTATGATTTCTTTCATCAAGATGCATTCCTTTATGCAGAGCAATCATATTTCTGAAGATGAACACTTAGAGTCAAGGATGATGTATCTTGATCTGTTGGGATATATAAGATAAAAAAACAATTTGGAAAACACAAAAGGATAAGATTTTAAATTTTAATTATATACTTTAAGATTGGTAGGGCTTTTGATGAAGCTCTGCCTATCTTTATGACTTTTCTTTTTATTTTTTAAAAGATACCATATTACTTTTTAACATACTGATAGGTGTCACTGCTTGGAATATAGCAGGGACGCTATATTCATTATATGCTTTTATATGAAGAATATTAAGCTTTTTGATTACCAAGAGGATATGAAAGAACGGATTGAGAAGGCGTTGCGCCTTCATCGGTCCGTGATGGCACAAATGCCAACTGGTACGGGAAAAACGGTTCTACTCGCTTCGGTCGTAGAATCGTTTTTGAGGGAACATTCCAATTGCCATGTTTGGATTGTTGCCCATAGAAGGGAGTTGGTTTCTCAGATAAAAGACACTTTGAATAAGTTTCTTTTGAATTTCAGTTTTTCGAATCACCCCGTCCCTCTTTCCAAAGAGGGTTTTTCTAAAATCACCCCGTCCCTCTTTACCATTAAAGAGGGCTCCACCTCTCACCCCGACCCTCTCACCCTCAGGGGAGAGGGAGGAAACCGCCCTACTCGGTGCTCGGAACCGCTTCGCTCTAAGGTTGGCGGACCATCAAAGGTCTCGCCAGATTGTGCGGGATGGAACCGCCTGGGTGCTACTTGCTTGCGGGCTGCTGATGGGCTTGCTGATGGGGCTGCTGATAGGCTTGGTGCTACTTGCTTACGGCCTACTGATGGACTTGGGAACCGTCTGGGTGAGAGGGGTGGTGATGGGCTTGGTGCCACTTCTGCCTCTTCTGTTAATCCTACTTCTGACATGATGCCGATAAAGGCTGTGTCGATACAATGGTTGGCGAAGCACTATGACGAGATAGAGGAAGAACCGGGGATGATTGTGATTGACGAGGCGCACCATGCCCTTGCCAAGACCTATAAGGAGATGTGGGAGAGATTCCCGAATGCTAAGTTCCTGGGACTGACGGCTACTCCTTGCCGATTGAATGGTAAGGGATTTACTGACCTGTTTGACGTGTTGGTGCAGTCGTGGAGTGTTCCTGAGTTTATCAGCAAGGGAAGATTGGCGACATACGATTTTGTGAGCATCAAATCGGATGGTGTGACGCAACGGCTCATCGACTCCTTGCAGAAGCGAGGGGCTGATGGTGACTACCAGAACAAGGAAATGGATATGTTGCTGAATAAGAAACCGAGTATCGAAAGGCTCTATCAGAGTTTGGAAGAATATGGTAAAGATAGAAAGGGCATCGTGTATGCTATCAATATCAGGCATGCTAATGCTATTGCCGAGTTCTACAGAGAACACGGCATAGCGGCTGTTGCTATTGATAGTAAGACGCCAAGTTCTTTACGAAAAGAACTTATAGAAAGGTTCAAAGCTTCTAATACTTCTTTTTCGAATCACCCCATTCCTCTTTCCAAAGAAGGGATTTTTTCGAATCACCCTGTCAATTTTTCTAAAATCACCCCGTCCCTCTTTACCATTAAAGAGGGCTCCACCTCTCACCCCGACCCTCTCACCCTCAGGGGAGAGGGAGGAAACCGCCCTACTCGGTGCTCGGAACCGCTACGCTCTAAGGATGGCGGACCATCAAAGGTCTCGCCAGATTGTGCGGGATGGGACCGCCTGGGTGCTACTTGCTTGCGGGCTGCTGATGGAGTTGGCGATAGGCTTGGTGCTACTTGCTTGCGGGCCGCTGATGGAGTTGGTGATGGGGCTGCTGATGGGCTTGGTGCTACTTGCTTGCGGGCTGCTGATGGACTTGCTCCTATACAAGTATTGGTGAATGTGGACATATTCTCGGAGGGATTTGACTGCCCGGATGTGGAGTTTGTACAGTTGGCACGACCAACGTTGTCGCTTGCCAAGTATCTGCAGATGGTGGGACGTGGTTTGCGAGTGGCTAAGGGGAAGAAGAGCTGCGTGATTATAGATAATGTGGGACTATATCGGGTGTTCGGGTTACCTTCGCAAGTATGGAACTGGAATGCGATGTTCGAGGGAAAGCTGAAAGTTGGCAAGAGAAAGGAGACTCCGAAGGATAGAGAGTTTTTCCTGATGAACGAGAAGCAAGACGATATTCAGATTCATCCAGACTCAGAAATGATGATGGTGATGAGCCATGAAGAATTGCTCCAAACACTACAGTATCGTGAGTTTGTAGATAGCAAAGGGGAGTTTGCCATCATCAAGCTGCCTGATGGAAAGATGACGGTAGTGAACCGACAAGGAGAACAGGTCTTGGAGCCAGGCGATTACTATGACATGAAGCTGTTGGATGGCAACATCCTGTTCTACCGACCTCGCAGAAAGGCGAAATGCTATTATGACCTGTTGGCAAAAGCTGTCATCGACGATGGCACTAACGTAGCAGAAGCTCCCCATGTTGTCAACATAAAAGGATGGGAGTTTATAGAATATAACGACATCTTCATGTCTCGAACCCAAGAAGATTTTTCTCTGCCCTATCATCCTTCACAATATGATTTTCTGAATTATGGGTACTATATGATATTCAGATTCAGACCTTCTGCTCCCGGTTGTCAGGTATGGTACTATTGTGAGGGTGATGAAGGTAAGATGCGCATGAGCAATGAAGAGAGCAGGAATGTATGTTTCCTGCGTAATGATTACGAACATGTGTATTGGTTATGTGCAGTCCTGTATGGTGAACGTATCGTTGTCATGGACAGCAAAGAGGACTACTACCTGGTGGATTCAAATTTGAAGAAGACTTATATAGGATGCAATCATCCAAAGAATGAAAATGAAGATTTGAATTTTGTGATGCCTCGCCTTGGCAAGAAATATTATCATGAGGCGATGTTGCAAAAAAAGGAAATGGAAGCAAACGAGATGCTTCTTTTGCATGAGAAGTCAGAGGCAGGACATGTGGAATTGTATCAGGCAGGAAAGAAATGGGGTGTGAAGGTAGATGGTAAAGTTATCGTGCCACCCCTCTACTGCAGTATAGCGCAACCTGTTGGTGCCTATTGCGCCTTTGAAGAGATTCCCAGACATTGGGGCATTATGACATTGAAAGGAAAAGTAATTGTTGATGCCAAATATGAGAAGGTGGAGATTCGTGACAATGGAATCGCCATCGTAACAGGCATCACGGGAAAAACACAGACAATCAATCTTTTAAAGGTAAAAGGGTAAAAAGGTAAAAAAGTAAAAGGGTAAAAAGGTAAAAAAGTAAACAGGCCGATGTGAACAAGCGTTCATGTCGGTCTGTTTTTTTGTTTATGTAAATCAGGAAATAAAAAAGCGGAGCGTGATTTCACAACCACACTCCGCGCAAACTTAAACAACCAATAAAAGAAATAGATTGATCGTTCAATTGTTATATCTGATGAAGAGTAGCTCTTACTAGAGCTTTGTGTTATTATCTGTCAGAAATATATCTTATGTTGGAAGACATTGCTGATTAGCGGATGAACAGAAGCTCACGATACTTAGGCAAGGTCCAGAGCTCATCGGCTACTGTCAACTCCAACTTGTCAATCTGATAACGGATTTCCTCCATCTTTGGAGCTACCGTGTCATGATAAGCTATCGCCTTATCGTGCTCATTCTCAATCTTGTTGGCTACCTTGCGGGCATTTACCAACTCCTCAACACCTGTCTCGATAATCTGAGTGCGCTCAGCAATCTTCTTGATGATATTGATGTTGCGGGCAGTCAACTTCTTGCCTTCCTCGTCGCCGAAGATATCAATCATATTCTCCACATTCTTAGCCAACTGGCTCTGATAGTGAGTAGCCACAGGGATGATGTGGTTCATGCTCAAGTCGCCCATTACACGAGCCTCAATCTGAATCTTCTTGGTGTAGGTCTCCCATTTCACCTCGTTACGAGCTTCCAACTCGTTCTTCTTCATGACACCCATATCCTCGAACATCTTGATAGATGCAGGGTCGAGATAACGCTCGAAAATCTTAGGACAGCTCTTCTCGCAGTCCAGACCACGCTTAGCAGCTTCCTCTACCCACTCATCTGAGTAACCATTGCCGTCGAAACGGATTGGCTTGCAGGTCTTCAAATCCTGACGAACGATATCGATGATGGCAGATGTCTTATCCTCACCCTTGGCTATCAACTCATCCACACGCTTCTTGAAGTCGGTCAAAGCCTCAGCTACAGCTGTGTTCAATACAATCATTGCTGATGCACAGTTAGCCTCAGAACCTACGGCACGGAACTCGAAACGGTTACCGGTGAAGGCGAATGGTGATGTACGGTTACGGTCGGTGTTATCAATCATCAACTCTGGAATCTCAGGGATATCCAACTTCATGCCCTGCTTGCCTGCTACGGTGAAGAGATCCTTCTTATCAGCTTTCTCTATGTGCTCGAGAAGGTCGGTCAACTGCTTGCCGAGGAATGAAGAGATGATTGCTGGAGGTGCCTCGTTGGCGCCCAGACGATGCGCATTGGTTGCGCTCATGATAGAAGCCTTGAGCAAACCATTGTGCTTGTATACACCCATCAAAGTCTCTGTGATGAAGACTACGAAACGGAGGTTATCCTCTGGTGTCTTGCCAGGACCATGAAGCAGGATGCCTGTATCTGTAGCGAGACTCCAGTTGTTGTGCTTACCGGAACCGTTGATGCCTGCGAATGGCTTCTCATGGAGAAGTACGCGGAAACCGTGATGGCGAGCTACCTTCTTCATCAAGCTCATCAGGAGCATGTTGTGGTCAACGGCAAGGTTGGTCTCCTCGAAGATAGGTGCTAATTCAAACTGGTTTGGTGCTACCTCGTTGTGACGGGTCTTGCAAGGAATACCGAGTTCAAGAGCCTGGATTTCCAAATCCTTCATGAATGCCTGAACACGCTCTGGGATGGCTCCGAAGTAGTGGTCGTCCATCTGCTGGTTCTTTGCCGAATCGTGACCCATCAGGGTGCGACCTGTCAGCATCAGGTCAGGACGTGCAGCATACAAGCTTTCATCTACCAGGAAGTACTCCTGCTCCCAACCGAGATTGGAAATAACTTTCTTGACATCTGGGTTGAAGTAGTGGCAAACCTCTGTTGCTGCTACGTTTACAGCGTGCAATGAACGGAGCAATGGAGCTTTATAGTCGAGAGCCTCACCTGTGTAAGAGATGAAGACGGTAGGGATACAGAGTGTATCGTCGATGATAAATACAGGAGATGTTGGATCCCATGCAGAATAACCGCGAGCCTCGAAGGTAGAGCGGATACCGCCAGATGGGAAAGATGATGCATCAGGCTCCTGCTGAACGAGCAACTTGCCTGAAAATTCCTCGATCATACCACCCTTGCCATCATGCTCGATGAAGGCATCGTGCTTCTCGGCAGTACCTTCTGTCAATGGCTGGAACCAGTGAGTGTAGTGGGTTACGCCATTCTCGTCAGCCCACTGCTTGATGCCTTTGGCTACGGCGTTGGCGATGTTACGGTCGAGACGTGCTCCATTGTCGATGACATCTACCAGTTTCTCATAGACATCTGCAGGGAGATACTTGTACATCTTCTGTCGGTTGAATACCTTCTTTCCGAAGAATTCACTTGGTCGCTCGCTAGGAGCGGTTACCTCAACAGGCTTTCTCTTGGAAGCCTCTGAAACAGCTTCAAATCTTAAGTTGCTCATACCTTATATAATTTAAAATTTCTGATTTTCAATGTTTTTATATTCTGTTGGAACGTTTATTTTCCCAGCCATTTGGCTATTCTCTCCATGGCTTCCTTGCAGTCCTCATGCTCGCCGAAGGCGGTGAGTCGGATGTAGCCTTCGCCCGATGGACCGAAGCCGACACCTGGAGTGCAGACTACGCTGGCACCATAAAGCATCTCTTCGAAGAATTTCCAGCTTGGCGTGTTGTTTGGTGTCTTCACCCAGAGATAAGGTGCATTCTCGCCGCCATATACTCTCAAGCCGAGTTTCTGGAGTTCTGCTCTCATGAAGTGGGCATTCTCCATATAGTAATTGATGGTTGCCTTCACCTGTTCCTTACCCTCAGGGGTGTAGATGGCTTCGGCAGCACGCTGGCTGATATAGCTTGTACCGTTAAACTTGGTGCACTGGCGGCGGTCCCAGATAGGATTCAATGCCACTTCCTCACCTGCCAATGTCTTTGCCTTCAACTCCTTAGGAACGATGGTGTAACCACAACGCACACCGGTGAATCCGGCAGTCTTCGAATAACTGTGGAATTCTATCGCTACCTTTCTGGCTCCACGAATCTCGTAGATAGAATGAGGAATTGATGGGTCGGTGATATATGCCTCGTAGGCTGCATCATAGAGGATGATGCTCTCGTTCTTGATAGCGAAGTTTACCCATTTTCTGAGTTCCTCTTTCGAGATGACCGTACCCGTAGGGTTGTTTGGATAACAGAGATAAATCATGTCCACACGGTGGTCTGGAATCTGAGGAATGAAGTCATCGCTCTCATCGCAAGGCATGTAGGTTACATTGCTCCACTTGCCGTTCTCGAAGATTCCCGCTCTACCTATCATCACGTTAGAGTCTATATAAACCGGATAAATCGGGTCGGTAACGCCGATGTTGTTATCCCATCTCAAAATCTCCTGGATATTTCCCGTATCGCTCTTGGCTCCGTCGTTTACGAATACCTCGTTGGCGTCGAGATGAATGCCACGTGGCAGAAAGTCGTTCTTGATGATAGCCTCGCGGAGGAAGTCGTAGCCGCGCTCCGGACCGTAGCCTCTGAAAGAAGCCTGCTCAGCCATCTCGTCTACAGCCTTGTGCATCGCCTTGATGACGGCAGGGCAGAGAGGCTGGGTTACGTCACCGATGCCCAGACTGATTACACGCTGCTTTGGATGTGCAATCTTGTAGGCGTTCACCTTCTTTGCGATGTCGGCAAACAAGTAGTTGTTGGCCAACTTCAGGAAATGTTCATTAACTAATGCCATATTTTGTTTCTCCTTTTATTTGTGGTCATTATCGACCATTTGTTATTTAAGTTTGCGTTCTCTTTTTAAAATGTTGAGTGTCATATTGTTTTAATGTTGAGTGTTGAATGTTGAGTGTTGACTTTGTGGGTGCAGCTAAATTCAACATTCAACATTCCACATTCAACACTCCCTATATTAACACTCCAACTGGATTTCTCCTTCAAAGGCGAAGGCTGCAGGCCCTGTCATGTAAACATGATCATCAGCCTCGCTATATTCTATTTCCAGCGTTCCGCCATCCATCACGATACTGCTTTTTCTGCCAGTACGCTTGGTAAGGGCTGCGGCTACGGCTGTGGCACAGGCTCCTGTTCCGCAAGCCATTGTTATTCCGCTTCCCCTTTCCCAAACTCGTGTCCTTATGGCGTCTGTGTCAGTTACTTGTGCAAATTCTATGTTGCATCTCTGGGGAAATGCCTTGTCTCTTTCCAGGATTTTACCATAGTGGGCGATGTCGATGGTGTCGATGTCATCCACGAAGGTAACGAAATGCGGATTACCCATGCAAACATAGGTGCCTTCAAATTTTCTGCCGTCAGCTTCGAGCACCGAAGGGCCTATGAATTGCTCGGGATTTTCAAGTTTGGGTTTCAGCATGTCTACTGTTACCGATTCCACCACTTCTTTATTATCCTGAAGATGAAGTTTCAATATCTTGATACCCGAAAGTGTTTCCAGTCGGATGGTGTCCTTTCGGGTCAATCCTTTTTCGTAAAGATACTTACCGATGCATCGGCTTGCATTGCCGCACATCATCGCTTCTGAACCATCGGCGTTGAAGATACGCATCGAATAATCTGCTCTTCTGCTGTCGTGCGGCTTTCCGATGAGAACCAGTCCGTCGCTTCCTATGCCCGTGTGATAAGCACTCCAGGCAATGGCCGCCTTCTCTGGGTCAGGGATGTCGTATTGTTGGGTATCTACATATATATAATCGTTACCCGCTCCCTGCATCTTTGTAAAATGAACTGTTTCTTTCATCTGCGTTGTTCTTTATGTTTGAATACTCTTCTTTTATCTCTCATGTCTTATCTCTTTTGAGATTTGACTTTTTGCTAGTCTTTCGGATGTTTCGATGACTATTTGTTTGATTTCGGTTGCAAAGGTACGACGATTTGTTGAAATATGCAAGAAAATAAATGCAGAAATCTTGATTATTTTTCGCTATCTTACAATTTGCATCATAAAAATGCTTTCTGCCTTACAAATTGTAAGGAGAATGCGATAAGCCCGGATAAATTTAAAATATTCGATAAAAAATAAAAGCGAAATGTTTTTATTTTCTTTAAAATGCTGACAAAATGTATTAATTTTGCAGCCGAAAACGAATATAATGTAAAAGAAAGGCTTGATTTGAATAGCAACCAATGAAGGTCCGTTTTCGAAAAGAGACAATCAATAGAAGTATTAACACATTATTAATTATTAAAGGATTATGAAGAAGATTGAGGCAATTATCCGCAAGTCTAGATTCGAGGATGTCAAGAAGGCACTTTTAGCAGCAGACATCGAGTGGTTCTCTTATTATAATGTAAGAGGAGAGGGTAAAATGCGCCAGGCTCGCATTTACCGTGGTGTGATGTACGATACCAGCAGCATCGAGCGTGTGCTTCTGAACATCGTGGTTCGTGACAAGAACGTGGAGCCTACCATCGCCGCCATCCAGGGGGCTGCCCAGACCGGTGAAGTAGGAGACGGCAGAATCTTCGTGATTCCTGTACTCGATACGGTAAGAATCAGAACCGGCGAACGTGGCGACATCGCATTGTATAATGCTGAGAAAGAGGAATAATTTAAAATGTTGAATGTTAAGTGTTGAATGTTGAATTAGGCATTCTTACTTATCTTTAATAAATATTATTTAGTATTCTAATTTAACTATAAGATATAAGTATGAGCAGTTTATTATTAACTACACTTGATACGGGTAACACAGCGTGGATGATCATGGCAACCATCTTGGTGCTCTTGATGTCAATCCCGGGTATAGCACTTTTTTATGGTGGTTTGGTGCGCCAGAAGAATATTCTCAGCATCCTGATGCAGACGGTTTTCATCGTGGCAGTAGTCAGTCTGATATGGGTAGCCTTCGGTTATTCCTGGGCTTTCTCTACAGAATATGCCGATTCGGGCAATCCTCTGGCTTGCGTCATCGGTGGTTTCGATAAATGTTTCCTTCACGGCATCGGCTTGGATGCCATCATGCCTACAGGCATTCCGGAACTCACCTTTGCAATGTTCCAATGCATGTTCGCCCTCATTACTCCAGCCTTGATTCTCGGTGCCTTTGCCGAGCGTGTGAAGTTCAGCGGTTATGTATTTTTCACCATCCTTTGGGTTATCATCGCTTATCTTCCAATGGTCCACTGGGTATGGGGAGGCGGTTTCCTGCAGGAGATGGGAGCCATCGACTTTGCAGGTGGTACCGTGGTTCATATCAATGCCGGTGTAGCCGCTCTGGTCATGGCACTCTGTGTAGGCAAGCGAGATGATTATCGTGCAGGTCATCCTATCACACCTCACAACATCACCTTCGTGTTCATGGGTATGTCATTCCTCTGGTTGGGATGGTTCGGCTTCAATGCCGGTAGCGGTCTGGCAGCCGATGGTCTGGCTGCCAACGCCTTCCTCGTAACTCATGTAGCAACAGCAGCGGCAGCCACTACCTGGATGCTCATCGACTGGATTGTAAACAAGAAGCCAACCACAGTAGGTGCTTGTACCGGTGCTGTTGCCGGACTGGTAGCCATCACTCCTGCAGCCGGCAGTACCGATATTTTCGGAGCCTTCTGCATCGGTATCATTTCCACCATCGTCTGCTTCTTCATGGTAGCTGTAGTAAAGGAGAAGTTCAAGTATGATGATGCTCTCGATGCTTTTGGTGTCCATGGTATGGGTGGTATTCTGGGATCTATCCTCACCGGTGTCTTCGCCACTCAGTATGTAACAGGAGCCGAAGGTGTACAAGGTGCCCTCTATGGCGACTGGCATCAGCTTTGGGTTCAGGTTGTAGCCACCGTGGTAAGCATCATCTACAGCGTAGTAGTTACCTACATTATCTTCAAGGTAGTAGATAAGAGTGTAGGTGTACGTGTTGACAAGCGAGTAGAAGAGGAAGGTCTCGACATCTACGAGCATGGTGAGAGTGCTTATAGCAACTAAGATAGAGAATGAATATATGTATAACACCTTGACTGTATGTTTTGTATGGTCAAGGTGTTTTCTATTATAATAATGTGTAAACCTGATTTTGCCTAAATTCTTCTTGTTATTTTATCATTTGCCTGCTTTTTTATGTTAAATCTTATAAACACTTAGTTACAAAATCAATTCTTTTTCTTATATTTGTCAACAAATTAAAAAGCTGACAATTATGATTAATGAATCATTTTCTATAAGATTGCGGGAAGCGCGACAGATGATGGGACTCAGCATGGATAAACTCGTAGAGCGAACCAACGGAGCCATCACCAAGCAGAGCATCTCCCGATATGAAAAAGGCATCATGCGCCCCAAGCGTGATGCCCTGCAAGCCATAGCCAAAGCCCTCAACATCAGCGAGGCATATTTCGATGGTACCAATCTCAAGATAGATGTTCCGATGCTCCGTACCACCTCTAATGGGAATGTATCCGAAGACGAGTTGCAAGCCCTTGAAGCAAAGCTTTCGTTTTGGGCGGAGCAGTATCTTGCCAAGGAGAAAAAAGCGGGTTTTCCTACCCAGTTCAAGAATCCGATAAAAGGCACCAAGGTATCAACGCAGGAAGATGCCATCCAGGCATCCAGCCTTCTTCGTGAAAAGTGGCATTGCGGTGATGGACCTATCGCCAGTATCCTGAGACTCTTGGAAAGAAAAGGTATCATGATACTTGCTGCTAATCTTCCAGAGTATGTCTTCGGAATGAGCACCTGGGCAGATAAGAAGCATCCGCTGATGATTCTCGATTTCAATCCGGAAAAGAGTAGCGTAGAGAAACTTCGTTTCACGGCAGTTCATGAACTGGCCCATCTGCTTCTCCTCTTCCCGGAAGATAGTCCGCTGAGGCTGGAGAAGCGTTGTGATCTCTTTGCCAGTTTCTTCCTTCTTCCTAAATTGGCGCTTATCGAAGAGTTGGGTTCCAAGAAACGTGAGAAGATAACGCTGGAGGAGATGATCGATATCAAGGAGCTATATGGCGCATCTCTCGCCGCATCCATCATTGCCGCCAGAGATTACGGCATCATCACCACCGAGTATAAACGGGCATGGTATGCCGAGCATATAGAGCCTAATCCTCGAGAAATAGGTAATGGCCACTATGCATTTCCTGAGACATTGGGAAGGGAGAAGAGAGTCAACTCGATAGTAGATTCGTGAATGTTGAATGTCGGTGTAAATGTCAGCATTTGATGATATTTAAAATAGGAAATACTAATTCTTAATAGTGTTAGATATGAAGAAAAAAAATAATGAGCAAATTGTCTTCGATATGTTCGAAGAGGTTGCAACCCAAAGCATCGCTGAGGCTCGGAATGCATACACCTATGAAGAAATAGATGGTTGCTATTTGGAGGCGAAAGAGATTGCTGATAAGGCAAGGATGAATTTGCTGGAGAAAATGGGAGGTATATAAAAAAAATAAATCCCACCGAAGCGGGATTATAGGTTTTACCCTTCGGCAATTACTGCCTTATTGTGATAAGATGTAGGAAATCTTATTTTCTGCTGCAAATATAATACAAAATATTTGTTTATCCAATAAAAATGTTGTAATTTTACAGAAAATTAATAATTAAGCATATAAAATAATACTGATATGACTAAAATACTAGGAATTGATACTGGTACCAATAGTCTTGGATGGGCTATTGTAGAAAAGAAGGCGGATGAATATCATTTGCTGGATAAAGGTGTGAACATCTTTCAGGAAGGTGTTAAAATAGAAAAAGGCATAGAGTCTTCTAAAGCAGCTGACCGTACGGCTCATAAGGCAGCAAGAGTCAGAAACTATCGTATTAAATTACGTAAGATACGTCTGCTTCGTATTTTAAGTGATGCGCATTTATGTCCTCCGCTTTCGAAAGCAGAACTATCTGCATGGAGACTCAAGAAGGAGTATCCTAAGAATGAATTGTTTATGCAATGGCAAAGTACTGATGATGAATCAGAAAAGACACCATACGCTTATAGGCATAAGTGTCTTCATGATTGTTTGGATTTCAGCAGTATAACTGATAGATATATTCTGGGTCGTGCTTTTTATCACATGATTCAGCGACGTGGCTTTTTAAGTAATCGTAAAGACCAGAGTGGTGATGATACTGGAATGGTAAAAGAAAGTATCAGTAACCTTACTCAAGAGATGCATGATGCTGGTTATGAGTATCTTGGTGATTATTTTTATTCTCTCTATAATAAAGGAGAGAAGATCCGTAATCATTATACTGCACGCAATGAGCATTATCTGGCAGAGTTTAAGGCTATTTGTGAAAAGCAGGAGTTAGATAAGAATCTTGGTCATGAAGTGGTACATCAAATAGAAAAAGCCATTTTCTACCAGCGACCATTAAAGTCGCAAAAAGGACAAGTTGGTAAATGCGTGTTTGAGAAGAACAAGACAAGATGTCCTTCTTCACATCCTATGTATGAAGAGTTTAGAATGCTCTCTTTTATCAATAACATAAAGATTCAGACTCCAAATGATGATGTCTTACGCCCTCTGTCTTCAGAGGAGCGAGCACTCATTATGCCATTGTTCTTCCGTAAGTTGATTATAAAAAAGAAGCAGTTTGATTTTGAAGATATTGCTAAGAAACTGGCACCCAAAAAACAATATGGTTTTTACAAGAAGAGTTCTGATGCCGAAATGCCATATCTTTTCAATTACCCTATGGATACATCTGTTTCTGGTTGTCCTGTAACTACCGCTTTAAAAGATATCTTTGGAGATAATTGGATAGATTCTCTTTGTGAAACCTATACGCTAGCCGAGGGTAAAAGTCGTTTGAATGTAGTCAATGATATTTGGCATGCATTGTTCTTCTATACAGATGAAACGAAACTTGCAGAGTTTGGCAAGAATCGTCTGCAATTGGATGATGAAGAAGCAAAGAAGTTTTGTGAGATATCTTTGCCAAGTGATTATGCGTCTTTAAGTTTGAAGGCTATCTGTAAGATTCTTCCTTATCTTAGAAGAGGCTTGATTTATTCTCACGCCGTATTCTTGGGTAACTTATGTGAAGTGATGCCGCAATACGAATGGAATATGGAGGAAATGCGTAATGCAGCCATTGATAATATTATCTATGAAATGAATCAGATTGATTCTAAAGATGCACGTACTTTCGAGGTGTGTATCAAGGAGTATCTGAAGGAGCAGTATCATGTATCTGATGAGAAACTCCAGAAACTATACCATCCTTCTATGATGGAGATGTATCCTAGAGTGCAACACACCAATAATCATGGTGTTTATCAACTTGGTTCACCTCGAATTGATAGTGTGCGTAATCCAATGGCTATGCGTTCTATGTTCAGATTGCGTAAATTGGTAAACCGCTTGTTGGAGGAAGGTAAGATAGATCAAGATACAGAAATTCATATTGAGTTTGCTCGTGAATTGAATGATGCTAATAAGCGTAATGCTATTGCTGCATACACAAAAGAAAATCAAAACAAGAATGATGAGGCTCGCAAGAAAATAAGAAATCTCTTTAAGGCAGAAACGGGAAATGATATAGAACCAACTGATGCAGATGTCTTGAAATATGTTCTCTGGGAAGAACAGGGGCACATCTGTTTATATACGGGTAAGCAAATACGGATATCAGACTTTGTTGGAGCTAATCCAAAGTTTGATATAGAGCATACTATTCCTCGTAGTGTAGGTGGTGATAGTACAAAGATGAATTTGACTCTCTGTGATAGTCGTTTCAATAGAGATGTCAAGAAAACCAAGTTACCTACTGAATTGTCTAATCATGATGAGATTATGACTCGTATTAATGAATGGAAAGAAAAGTATGAGTCTCTTGAAGGACAAATTCGTAAACAAAAGAAGTTATCTAAGGGTGCTTCAAGCAAAGAGCAAAAGGATGGCATTATTCGCAAGCGCCATCTATTAGAACTTCAGCGTGACTATTGGCGTGGTAAGTATTTGCGTTTCACTATGGAGAGTGTACCTGAAGGATTTAGTCGTCGTCAAGGTACTGATATCAGTGTGATTTCTAAGTATGCTCGTCTTTACTTGAAATCACTCTTCAAGCATGTCTATACAGTAAAGGGTATTGCTACTTCTGATTTTAGAAAGATTTGGGGTATCCAAAAGGTATATAGTAAGAAGGAACGTGTAAATCATGTTCATCATTGTATTGATGCCATCGTTATTGCATGTATCGGCTTAGATGAATATAATAAGTTGGGAGCATACTATCATGATGAGGAAAATCATGAATGGTATGGCATGTCAAAGGCTTATTTTAAAAAGCCTTGGTCTACATTTGTTGAGGATATTAAAAGGGTGCAAGATGAGATTTTGGTTTATCATTATACTCCAGACAATATGCCAAAGCAAGGACGCCGCAGAATTCTTCTTGATGTAGAGATTAATGGACGAAAGAAGAAGAAAAAAGTTCTTTGTAAGGGTGATGCAGCAAGAGGTTCGTTGCATAAAGATACTTATTATGGAGCAATTATGAGATCGGGTGAGGATACACCGTATTATGTAGTTCGTAAAAATGTTGATAATCACCTTAGTGATCAAGATATTAAAAATATTGTAGATGATGTTGTTAGAGGAATCATACAAAATGCAGTAGCTAAAGGCGGTAAAGATGCATTAAATGGTACGATATGGATGAATGAAGAAAAGCAGATTCCGATTAAAAAGGTAAGATGTATAACTTCTGTAAAAAATCCATTAAGTTTCGAACATCGCAAACCGCGTGATATATCTAATAAATGCTATAAGAATGATTATTATGTAGCTCCTGGTGATAATAATTACTTAATGGCAGTTTATAAAGGTGTAACATCAAAAGGAAAAGTAAAGTATATGTATGAATTCATTAATATGCTTGATGCTGCAAAATTCTATAAGCAAAGCAACGACAAAGTACTAGTTGATGGAAATATTGTACAGCTAAATAAAGATGGGCTTAATTTGTACTATACTTTAAAAAAGGGAACGATGGTACTGCTTTATGTTGACAACCCAGATGAAATCTGGGAAAACAACGGTGATTGGAGTCGTAGACTCTATAAAGTAACAGAACTTTGGAAGGCTGGTCGAATTGTTGTAACTAAGCATACTGAGGCTAGACCTTCGTCAGAAGTACCTAAAGTTACCAAAGGCTTCTGTATAGGAGATTCTAAGGGACTGTATAGTTATAGTAAATTTTCGGCTTTAGTTCAAGGCTATGATTTCGAGATAAATGAATTAGGTGAAATTAAAAGATTAAGATAAAAATGATTAAGCAAACATTATTCTTTTCAACTCCTGTATGTCTTTCGCTCAAGAATTGCCAGATTGTAATCTCTTGGAAAGATTGCGACGACAAGATAACACGCTCTATTGAAGATATAGGGTGTGTTGTCTTGGAAAATCAAATGATAAGCATTACTTTACCGCTTCTCAATGAGTTGGTAAAGAATAATGTTGCTGTTATTTTATGTGATACCAAGATGATGCCAACATCTATGTTGCAAAGCTTAGATGCTAATACTACGCAAGCTGAAAGTTTAAAATTTCAGCTTGCTGTTACTGAGCCAATGAAAAAGCAAGCCTGGAAACAGATTATAGAGTCAAAGATAGCAAATCAATCCGCAGTCTTGGGACTTACTGGTAAGAATAAAGATATTCTCAAACCTTATTATAATAATGTTAAGAGTGGAGATTCAGACAATAGGGAGGGATTAGCGGCAAAGGTGTATTGGAATAGCCTTTTCGGTAACTCCTTTAAAAGAGAAAGGGATGGATGTCCGCCTAATGCTCTTCTAAATTATGGCTATGCTATATTACGTGCAGCTGTTGCACGTGCTTTGTTAGGCTCTGGTTTACTTCCGAATTTGGGTATCTTCCATAAAAGCAGATATAATGCTTTTCCTTTAGCTGATGATGTTATGGAACCATATCGGCCATTTGTAGATGAAATCGTTTATCGACTTTATGGCAAAGGAATTTCCGAATTGAATAAAGAATCAAAGCCTGAGATAATGCATGTGTTGAATTGTGATGTCAATATAGGGAAGGTTAAACGACCTTTGCAGATAGCTTTGACCATAACAACTGCCTCTCTTGTTAAATATTATTCTGGAGAAATAAAAAAACTTTCCTTACCTATTATGACATGACTGAAGATAGACTAAATGCTTATCATATAATGTGGTTATTTGTGTTTTTCGATTTACCTGTTACTACGAAAAAAGAGATGAAGGCTGCTTCTCTTTTTCGTAAAAACTTAGAGAAAGATGGTTTCTCTATGATGCAATTTTCTGTCTATATCCGTCATTGTGCATCAAGGGAAAGTTTGGAAGTGCATGTAAAACGGGTAAAATCTTTGCTTCCGGAGGCAGGAAAAGTAAGTTTGTTAAGTGTAACAGATAAGCAATATGGAGATATCTATAACTTCTGGGGTAAGCCAATAAGTATTAATAAGAGTAAAATATCGAAAAAAGTTATCAGCGAACCTATTCAATTGGAGTTTTTTTAGTACTTTTGCAATAGAAATTATATCCTGCACGCCATTTCTTATTAGAAGAAGTGATTGATATATGTTGTGAATCAGTATGTTATATTCTATAGGTTGTGGTTTGATGTAGGAATCAAAAGATATACAACATAATCCTTCCATGATATGAAGTCAAAACGGTTGTGGTTTGATGTAGGAATCAAAAGATATACAACAAACCAACAAGGTTATTCTTAGTCTGAGAGTTGTGGTTTGATGTAGGAATCAAAAGATATACAACCAATAGGAACAACAGACTCGTCACCATACTGTTGTGGTTTGATGTAGGAATCAAAAGATATACAACGATAACGAATAGTGGTGATGTGCAGCATAGTTGTGGTTTGATGTAGGAATCAAAAGATATACAACGCAAACGATATAATTTATCAAGAGCAAAAGGTTGTGGTTTGATGTAGGAATCAAAAGATATACAACAACTCGCATTGGCATTAGCATTAGTAATGGGTTGTGGTTTGATGTAGGAATCAAAAGATATACAACATACATCACCAAGCAAAGCATTGAGACCAGGTTGTGGTTTGATGTAGGAATCAAAAGATATACAACATTTTCCAATTCAGCCTTAAATTGTTCTTGGTTGTGGTTTGATGTAGGAATCAAAAGATATACAACTTGAGCAGATTCAGCAGCAGTCGCAGCGCGTTGTGGTTTGATGTAGGAATCAAAAGATATACAACAGCTTTTTCACGAGCATCTTTGTCCATAGGTTGTGGTTTGATGTAGGAATCAAAAGATATACAACTACCCATTTTTCACTGTGCGCTACTCGGAAGTTGTGGTTTGATGTAGGAATCAAAAGATATACAACTGCAGACCTGCGTAGCTATGCTGAACGAAGTTGTGGTTTGATGTAGGAATCAAAAGATATACAACTGAGACGTAAATCAGTTAAAAACTGAGCAGGTTGTGGTTTGATGTAGGAATCAAAAGATATACAACTATGTATGAGTTGATAAAGAAAATCAACAGTTGTGGTTTGATGTAGGAATCAAAAGATATACAACATTTCGGGCTACGGCAGCTATTGCTGTAAGTTGTGGTTTGATGTAGGAATCAAAAGATATACAACACATTCACCCTTGACGCATGGTTGTGATCGGTTGTGGTTTGATGTAGGAATCAAAAGATTTATAATGTGGATATATGGGGGCAAATGTTTTGGGGCATATGCCCGTGGTTATCATAATACAATCGTATGTAAGGAAGAATTTTTCCCCTACGTACTTCTCCTCTTTCCATGAGAGAAGAAAAAACTGAACCAACAGAAGTGTTTTCTGGGGAGATTTTGGACGAAGGTTTAAAGCGTACAAAGAAAGTGTTGAAGAAAATAGAAAACGGCTAAAGTACTCAGTAAAACTATTCTTCGGAACTAAGAAACACCATTTGCTCAATAGATAAGAAAAACAATGCTGATGTGACGATAAGGGCCAACACGCCGTAGATTGGGGATTGTTGGCACTGTATCCTATGCAGGCAACCCAAACAACGAAGGACAACAAGGCTGTTGTCCCCCAACGCTCATATTTCTTAGAGTGCTTCGGGGGGAGTATCTTCGCCTACTACTTCAATGCTAACGATTTCTACCTTAATTTCATGTTCAGGCTTGTTCGATTCTTCGTTTTTGTTTGCAGCGTCTGATATGCTGTTGTTGTTCTGATAATTCTTTTCCATAACGCTTAGTTTGAATGTTTACGCCACAAAGATACTAAAAATATTGATTACTTAGTTTTTTGTACGAAGAATTTTAGCAAAAGAAATAAACTTAACGTTAAATAGGCTTTGTAAGAAAAAAGTGGCTTGTCGGAATTTCCGACAGACCACTCACCATGGAGCTTTAGAGGGGAAAACACAGAGCCTCCAATCTGCATCGCAAAAAGTGCAGAAATTGAGTGTGATTCAGAAAGGTTTAGTAAAGAAATTAGCAAAATCGGGCTATTTTTCTTTATTTAACTCCGAAATTGAGTGGAATATCAGAGAAAATCTTTAAATTTGCATTTAAATACAATATTTTGTAAAGAATGGAAGATAGAGAACTATTACAGAAAAGTGCTCCAGAGTTCGAACGCCTCGCCTTTACGGTGTTGGCCATCGAGGTTTCAGCACAAAAAATGGGTATATCGCCGTCTGAAATGAGAAAGCGATTGGATAAGGTGGGGCTAATCAAGAGTCTCATTCAAGATTGCTATGACACTCTACATACCGAGAGCCGGGAAGCTGTGGCAAGTGATGTGATCGAAGCTCTTAAAAATTGGGAAAGAAAAGAATAATGGAAAAGCAAATATTATATCATGGTTCAAATGTCATTGTTGAGCATCCTTTAGTAAGCATTGGAAGAAAGGACTTGGATTTCGGTCCAGGCTTCTATCTTACGCCTTTGTTTGAACAAGCTTCCAAATGGGCTGTCCGTATCAAGACCATCAGACGAGCCAAGCAAGCTATAGTGAACACCTATGAGTTCGCTATACCACAAGACTGCAAGGTAAAACGATTTGATGCTTACGATAAGGAATGGCTCGACTTCATTGTTGACAGCAGAAAAGGAAAGCAGCCTTGGAGTGGGTATGACATCATTGAAGGAGGAGTGGCTGACGACCGTGTAATTGATGCAGTAGAAGCCTATATCAATGGCTATGCAGATGTTGAGCATACTCTTCGCCAGTTGGTTTATCACAAGCCCAACTATCAGATTTGCATTTTAAGCCAGGAGATAGTTGATAAGTATTTACAATTCAAATCATATGAAAGGATATAATTATGTTGGATTTCTTATTATGGAATAAAATCGCTCGTATCATAAAGCAACTAGCCGACACGCTGCATATATCAACCGACAGAGCTTTACAGATATTCTATGACTCTGATGTTTGTCGTATGTTACATGACAAAGAACTTGGCTTGCATCTAATGAGTGATACATATATTGTAAATGACTTGATAGAAGAGCTAAGGAATAAGCAATAGCAAAACGATGGATCATTAGAGGAGGAAGATTATTTGTACTGTAGCACCTTGACTGTATGTTTAGTACGGTCAAGGTGCTATCTTTATGTAATAATGTGCAAATGTGTCTCCTTCAGCTATCGCATTCGACTCCTTCAGTTATCGCATTCGACTCCTTCAGCTATCGCATTCGACTCCTTCAGCTATTGCATTCGATTCCTTCAGCTATCGCATTCGACTCCTTCTGCCAACTCAGCCGTATGTGTTAACTCAATGAAGTAGATGAACTCGTGAAATGAAGTGGATGATTTCTGCACAGTTGGTTGTACGCCATAACGAATAGAAATGTTTTTCTATTCTTATTGTCACATCTATCACCAAAGCCTTAACTCCTTGATTATAAGTGGATAATGCGTGGCAGTAAGCGATATTTCTGTTGCCACCTAATGCCACGCATTGCCACACTCTTTTTATGAGGGAATGAGATGGAAAGTGAGTAGGTTATTTCCTAACTACCAGATACTCAGTACCAAATCTTGTTCTTCGGTTCCTCAAACCTTCTATGTTCTGAAGCTCCCTGCCCAATTTCTGTATACTCGAAACCTGGAGAGAAGAGCCGAATTTCTGCTTCAAAATGTCGAAAATGGCGGCTGCCATCAGATATTCGCCCTCTTCCGGGGTACTTGCAGGTTCGAAAACCTGCAGAAAACATTGCTTGATAGGGGAAATCTGCTCAAATTGTCTGTTATGTTGCATGATGATGGCGGTTTCCTTGGCGTCGAAATAGGATTTTTCGCCACGCTCCAAAGCTTGCATCGCCTGCGCATAAAGCTGCTCATAGTTCAGTCTGCCACTCACATCGATAGGTCCCGTCAGTTCTACTCCCAGAAAACGGCGGTTGCCGGATGGGTCGGAAAGAATATCGGTCATGTTGCTCGTGGCGATGAAGGAGGCTAGACGAGGAAATTCCTGTACATGACTTCCGTATGGCGGCTTGATTTTCACCGTAGGCAACTGCAGCAGATTCTTCAGAAATCCCTGCTGCACCTGTGGTGAAATCTGATTGAACTCATCAAGATTGATGAGCAGAAATTGTGACATCGCCTGCAATACCTGACGCTTTTCTGACAGAATCATATTGTCGGTAAAGCCCCACGATAATTCGGTAGGGATGAGACGGCGGCAGAAGGTGCTCTTGTTGTAACCTTGCTTGGAAATGAGCAGCGGCATGGTACTGTTTCCATATTGACGGCGATACATGCCGCGCCACTGGTCAACCATTCCCAGAAACCAGGTGTAAAACCAGTCTTCCCAATGAGGATTGTTGGTGGGTACGGTTCGTGCCAGGGCACGGATGCGGTCCTTGCCGTCCCATTTTCCCAGACAGTCATAGAGATAGGACTCTATTGGACTATAGTTTCTGATGCGGTCTGACTCTAGAAAATTCCTTACATCCTTGATGCTTACGTGGATGTCGGCTATCTGAACATCCAGCGTCATGCTTTTCTGCACACGGGCATCCACCGGTCTGAAATCGCCAACCCATGAATTGTTCGGACGGTATTCGGTATATTTCATCACGGTATTGTAACGGAACTGGTACCGGCTCTCCAGGTATCTGATCATCTGCAGAATTTCGGCACGGCCTTTTCTGCCTGAGGCTGATTTCTCCGTCTTCTTGTCTTTGGAATGGGTATCGTAAGCGGTGCCTACTATCTGGCGGAGTTTCTCTTCTGTCACATGTCCCCAGTTGTTGCGGCGGATATGGATGAAAGCTTCTTCTTCGCTGAGACCCATGTTGCAGAGTTTGATGGCGATGGCTGAGAAGCCGGCAAGGAACCGGTCTTCATCGTTCTGCCATGAGATGTTGGCTTTTTTCATCTCTTCTCTCGTCTCTTCTGCTGCCTTGCGGTAGAGGAATTCATAGTCATCGTATGTCTTCAGATCGTCTACATTCTTAGGGGCTGAGGCTACCTTCTTCATATTTTGGGAGATGCGCATCGCCACAGCCTTGCTGTTATAATAAGGAGAGGCATCCAGCGTAAGCATGAAGTTGGATGCCATTGATGGCTTTTCAGGTTTGATGGCTGCCTGTACCTGCGACTGGTAGAGCGTCTTTACCTGTTCGTAGGCAGACTGGTAAAGTAAGTCGGCGTCGGCTTCTTTTGTCGGGATTTTTCCTTCTTCGTTGCAGATGCTTACGAGTACGATGAGGCTTCTGCCGTCGGCTCCTTCGAAGGCAGCGAAGGTCATCGGCAGCAGACTGACCGTCTTCTTGACGGCATCTTTTTCCTGCTCCGACATGAGGTTGATGAAGTGGAGCATCACCAGCCCGTTTGATTTCTGGAAGACGAGATTGCCGCTTTCATCCTTGTTGAATTCTGCGGCTGGATAAACGTGCTGCCATTCCTTGACGCCTTTGTAGTACTGGTAGTCGGCCTCCATGAGCGGCACACTCATTCTGAAATTGGTGACACTCAGCTTGGCATCATCTTTAGCGATGCGCTCCAGAAACCGTTCTACGGTTTTCGAACTGACCATCAACTTGTTCTGCTTGTTGATTCTTGTAATAGTAAACTTCATATTTCTGCTAATTTATTGATAGGGTGATACTTAGGACTGCCGATGGTTTTGCCCAGCTTTGCCCAATGCGTTGGGCAAATGTGCCCGGCTATGCCGGGCACTCGTGCTCATCGTGTTGGTCATCCGTACCCGTGTACATGGGTACGGATACTCATGTACACGGGTACGAGTGACCATGTACGTGGGTTAAAATCTTTATTGGCGTGCGGCTGTTAATAGTTGACCTCTTCTGCATAGCGGTCGAACCTCATGTTGGTGTATCCATGTTGCTGGCACCATTTCAGCACGTACTGCTGCTGTTCAGGCACGAGTCCTGTCTGTCCTAATTTATAGCGATAGTATGAAGTCTTGCTTCCGAAGTAGGAAGTCATGTGTACTCTGAAACTGGCTTCGTCTTTACGCTTCAGTTCTTCAAGAATATTCATAAAGCCGTATGCCATTTTCATCATCTGCAGCTGCAGGAAATGTTCGCACTTGTTGTCGTGGTAGGCATCGGGATAGATGGCATAGCCTTTGGTCTGTTCCGGTTTTTTGTAGGTTACGGACAGATAGTGTGCACATTCCTGAGCCAGTGGACATTGCTGGTTGAAGCAATAGTCCCATGAGTTGTAAGCACTTTCTTTGTTGAAGTAGAGTCTGACTAAATCTGCTTGTGTCATTGGTTTTTGGGTTAAATGTGTATAAAGTGGTTTCACAGGAGTCGTAAGCTTCTAGGTGGAATCGGCAGGATTTTTTCCTGTTGGTTGCAAAAATACAAAAAAATGTTCGAAACCGCAAGCCTTTTCCTCCACTTTTTTAATGTTTTTCTGCGAAAACAATAAGTATTCCTCTGCTTTTTCGCTGAGAATCCCCCGTTTTTGTAAGCGGCTCCGCATTTATACCTTGCCCTTTATCGTAAAAGTTCTTACCTTTGC
>ERZ839489.572-NODE-572-length-35455-cov-30.360904_pt1 | contig 35455 bp, 28 predicted proteins | sample MGYA00519938_ERZ839489 | MGnify/ENA primary metagenome ERZ839489 (study PRJEB31850, sample SAMEA3708846) | human gut metagenome | biome: human gut; feature: human-associated habitat; material: faeces | place: China | collected 2014 ...
CGCCGCCGCATCCAACGTCGGGGTTCCCGTCGAGCGTAACGCTCCGGGAACCCCCTTTTTTTGTTTGTTGTGCCGGCCCGCCGACCGGAGCCCATTGCCCCGGGGGTTCCCGTCGGGCCTTTCCCGTTGCTCGGCGTCCGGATTATTCCACGCGCCGGGAGATCTAGAACGCCGAGGGATTTCAGGAATTTCAGGGGAGCCTCTTGCGCTTATCCGATGGTTGAATAGACTGAAGAACTATGCATTATTTCGTACCCAAACGCTGTGTCGAATCGAACAAAATCATGTATCACGACAAAGCAACAGCCCAGCAGGCCGCCGACCAAAGTTGGCGTGAACGCGGCACTGAACTATGGGTGTATCGGTGCGAATTCTGCGGAACTTGGCATCTCACGCATCGCGATCCACAATCCAGCTACACGTACGTGCCTTTCAATCAGCAGATTAAACCGCATTCCCGCAAAAAAGGTTACAAACCACGCCGCAAGTAGTAGTTCCGTCAGCGTTCGAGGCGGAAGCCTTGGCGCTTGGCGTTTGGAGCCACGGTCTTGCTGGTCACACCGGGATCGACCGCATTTGATGCGATCTGATCGCTGAACGTATCAACCGGGCGCTCGGTATTGCGTAAATCGTAATACCGATGCACTTCCTCGTCGAAATCTTGCAAACCGGCAAGCAACGTCTCATTGTTCGACGGATACTCATTCTCAAAGAACTGCATGGAACGCGGCATACGCGGCTTAAGTGCAGGATCCTGATCGGGCTTACCGATCGCAAGTCCCAGCACAGGGTACGTGTATTCCGGAAGATTCAGCAGATCGATCAGCGCCGGAACGTCATTCAGCAGCGAGCCGAGAATCACGCAGCCAAGGCCGAGTGAGTATGCGGCCGTTTCCATCGCATGCAGGGCCAGTACGGCATCGTTCTGGGCCTGTGAGTAGCGGTAACTGCCATTCAGCGTAAACGTGTCGGAAGTGGTATCTACGCCCTTTGTGGAAGCGATTGCGGCATTGCGGTGTTCGTCAAGTACGAACACATACAGCAGTGGCGCGGTGGCGATATACGGCTGTCCGCCGATTTCGGCGAGACGCTTCTTGGCTGCGGGATCGGTCACGCGGATTGCGGACCAGTCATTGAGGAACTGGCTGCTCGCCGCATGCTGTGCAACGGTTTCAAGGGTTTCGATTACATCATCCCCCAGCGGCTTCGACTTGAATTTGCGGATGGAACGACGTTCCAGCAGAGTGTCAACAGTGGCATTGTGAAGAAGATTGCTCATGTCACCCATTTTCGTCCGTTTTGCAGGATTACGCAAGGATGCCTTGGTTCAGCCGGTAGAGGATTCCGGATTCTTCGGCAGCAGGATCCGCAACGTGAACACACTGTCGGTATCATCCACCTGCATGGTGCCGCCGTACTGTTCGACCGTGTGCAGCATGCTTTTCATGCCGAATCCGTGTCGGGTGGCATCCTGATGCGTCGTAATGGGCAGGCCATTACGAAAACGCAGCCGACGCTGATGATAGTTCTGAATCTGAATCAGCATCAGGTTGCCTTGTGATGAGAAGCGTACGTTGATTACCCTCTTGGATGGGTCATTCAGTTCCATAGTGGCGTTGATGGCATTGTCGAGCGCGTTGCCGAACAGTGCATAGATATCCGCGACCTGCATGAAGTCCAGTGAATCGCCGCTCGGCATGCAGGTGAGTTGAATATCGTGAGATTGACAGTACAGGCCTTTTTCCATCAGTACGGTATTGAGGGCCTTGTTGCCTGTGTCGATGCGGGTGTCATAGATCATGATCGCCCGTTCGGCTTCGGCGAAGTATGCGTCACGCTCCGGGCTTTCCTGCATGGTCTGCAGCGTGCGAATCTGATGTTTCAGGTCGTGGCACTTACGATTGATGATGTCGATCGTCTCCTGGCTGACCGTATACTGCTTCTGTTGCTGCAGCAGCGTGTATCGTACGCCGTCGAGTTCGCGCTGCAGTTCGGCCTTGTCATGATTGCTGCGCTGAGCCCACATGATGTAAAAGCAGCATAATGCGTCACTGATGTGGTAGACCACGCCATGGAGCGAGACATCATCATGGCACAACACGCCCAATACCCACACGAACAGCAGAATGCAGGCCATGGGGAACAGGTCATTGCGATTCACCCGATAATGTCCATGCACTGCGAGTTTGCGTGCAAACATGATGAAGAACGCGCCGTAGATGGCGATATAGATCACCGTGGTCAACAGTCCGTTGAGGAGCGTGGGCAGATCGGCGTTGTGCGTCCGAGTGCGATGCTGAGCGCCAGATAGCATTCGTTGGCCGCATGCTGCGTGGCGTTCGCACAGATGGTGCAGTAGAGTACTTCCGACAATCCCGCCTGCAGACACAACGCCACTGCGGGAAGGCATATGACCGCGAATGCAGGCCAATACAGTATGGCCAACAGCAGGTTGTCGGGTACCGTGACGGCGGCGCCGAACATATAGGCGATCATTAGCAGAACAATGGTGCATGAAGCGAATCGTGCGGGGAAACGACGTCGTTTTGCGACCGGAATCATGAACAGTAGGCAGGCCACGATGATCTGTGCCATGTAGGAAACCTGCAGCCAGGCGTGGTCGATCATACGCTGGTGCCTCCCATGTATTCGGTGAGTGCGTTCATAAACGGTTTCTTTTTGGTTCGGCTGATTGGCAGCCAGTCGCATCCGACCTGCACGGAGTCCTTGGCCACGGCCGTAACCTGCTTGAGATTGACCAGATAGCTGTTATTGCAGCGTTCGAACGGCAATCCCTCCAGTTTGGCTTCCCAGTTGCGTAGGGAGTCACGTTGCCGGATGACGCCTTGTGTGGTGTGGAAGGACAGATGGTGCCCACGCACTTCCACATAGTAGAGATTGTCGGATGAAATGCGTAGAAAACCGTCCGTCGTCGGGAAAACGAGCGATTTCCTACGACGATTGCCGATCAGTGCCAGAATACCGCGCATTTTGATGGAGAAGGAGTAGTAGTTGATGGGTTTGAGTATGAAATCCAACGCATGTACGGCATAGCCATGAATCGCCATCTGCGCCATGTTGGTGACGAATACCAGTGGAACATCGGCGTCCATCTGACGTAGGCGTTGTGCGGCGGACATGCCGTCGGTGCCGGGCATGTCGATATCCATGCAGATCAGGTCGAAGGAGCGGTCGTAGCCGTCAAGAAAATCATCGGCGCCGGCAAATTCAATGATGACGATTGCGGATCCGCTCTCCTGCGCAAGCCGTTCGAACGATGCCTGCAGGGTCTTGCGTTCGTCGGCGTCATCGTCGATGATTGCGATCCTCACGGTGTTCATGCCTCCTCATTGCGACGGATTCCATTATAGGAAACGTCACATGCTCGGGTCGAATGGCGAAAGAACCAGTTATGCCCCTGGGAATGACCAGTTACGCCATCCGGGAAGGTAGGGGGTGGCCGTGCCGCGCACCATGGAATTGACATTGATGTCGGTATCAACATGTGACAACGAAGGAGTCGAGATGAAAGGGAATTCCGGTCTGCTGTGGCGAGGGCTCACATCGGTGACAGGCACATTGCTGGTGCTTGGCATCTGTGGGACGCAATGCTCGTACATGTATGCGGGAACGATCAACTCCGCGCTGGGAACGTCCAGCACGAGAATCGTCGCCGGTGAAGGCGGCGGAAACACTACGTACTACGCCAGCGAATATGGCGACTTGAATGCCGAAAATCTACAGAAGCTCATCGCCGACGCGTACGGCGAGTCCGTGCTTGAGCAGGAGGAGGGTTCGGTGCTGTTGCGCAACAACGACGGCACGCTGCCGCTTGCCTCAGACAAACATGTCACGTTGTTCGGCCACGCCGTGGTGCAGCCGGTCTACAGCCCGGGTGGCGCCAACAGCGCCGCCGACATCGGCAAATATGTGATTGATCTGAAATCCGCACTGGAACATGCCGGTTTCTCGGTGAACAACACTCTGTTTGACGCCTATTCGAAGAGCGATACCAAGCGTGTGGCCAGCAACAACCTGCAGGTTTCCGGCGATCCACGTTCGAATGGCGCGTTGAATGACGCCCCGGTGCTTGGCGAGGAGCCGGCATCGTTCTATACCGATCAGCTCAAGGCCAGCTGGCAGGACGATTACCACGATGTCGCCATCGTCATGCTTGCCCGTGAAGGCGGTGAAGACAAGGAGATGATGATGAAGGATCCGGAGGGCATCAGTGCTCTGAGTCTGCATCAGGACGAGAAGGACCTGCTGCGGATGATCAAGGATTCCGGCAAGTTCTCCAAGACCGTCGTGCTGCTCAATTCCGCCTTTCCGATGGAGGTCGGCTGGCTTGATGACTACGGTGTGGATGCCTGCATGTGGATCGGCAATCCAGGGCAGCGTGGTTTCGAAGGAGTGGCCAATCTGTTGGTGGGCAAGGCCAACCCTTCGGGCCGTTTGACCGACACGTATGCCGTCGATTCCATGTCGTCGCCGGCCGCGCACACTTCCAGCCAGAACTCAAACCAATGGACGAACGTCGATGAAGTGAACGCCGCAGTCAGCGATAAGACGGTCAATATCGATAATGTGACCGTACAGCCCGAGAACATCTATGTCGGCTATAAATACTATGAGACCCGCTACGCGGACGCCGTGACGAATCCGGGCAGCGGAGCGGCCAGCTCGGTCGGAGCTTCACATGGTGCCTCGGCATGGAACTATGCGGACGAAGTCAGTTATCCGTTTGGGTACGGTCTGAGCTACACCACTTTTGAACAGACGCTCGACGGTGTGAGCTACGACCGTGACAAGGATGAATTCACCGCCAAGGTAACGGTGAAGAACACCGGTGATATTGCGGGTGCCTCTGTAGTGGAACTGTATGCGCAGACCCCGTATGGTGAATATGAGCGGAAGAATCTGGTCGAGAAATCCGCCATCCAGCTTGCCGGCTAAGGCCGTACCAAGACATTGCAGCCGGGTGCTTCCGAAACCGTGGACGTTACGGTGGACCGCTACCTGTTGGCCAGCTATGACTACACCAAGGCCAAGGGCTATATTCTGAGCGCCGGTGACTACTATTTCACCATTGGCGACAATGCGCATGATGCTTTGAATAATGTACTTGCGGCCGAAAACGCCACTGGTATGACCGACTTCGATGGCAAGCCGGTGGAAGGGGATGCGGCCAAAACCTACCGGTGGTCGTATGACGACGTCGACACCAAGACCTATGCCAAATCCGATGCGGGCGAACGGGTCACCAACCGGTTCGAGGATGCCGACGCGAACTATTGGAAGGATGGTGCCGTCACCTATCTGACCCGTTCCGATTGGAAAGGCACCTTCCCGACCGAACCGGTCAAGATGACCGCTACCGGCAAGATGATCGAACTGCTTAAGGGTGATCTGTATCGGCAGTCCAAGGATTCCAAGTCCGTCAGCGACTACACGCAGGGAGCCGACAATGGTCTGACGTTCGTGATGATGAAAGACGTCGATTACAACGATGACGAGACCTGGAACAAATATCTTGACGAAATGACCATCGATGAGATGACCACCCAGCTTTCCGATTTGTTCGGCACGGCCGAAGCGGCTTCCGTGAACCGACCGGCGTATGCGGCTGGTGACGGTACCGCCAGCGTCGGCGGCAATACCTACGCCAAAGAGTACGGTGACGCCCGTGACGTCACCCTGTATCCGGCGACCAATGTGCTCGCCAGCACTTGGGATTATGGACGCATGCAACGTCGTGGCGAACTGGTCGGTGAGGAAGCCCTGTATGCCAAGACCCCGGTCGGATGGGGTGGTGGCGGCAATCTGCACCGCACTCCGTTCGGCGGGCGCAATGGCGAATACTGGTCCGAAGACAGCATCATGGTCTACCTTGACAACCTCGTGGAACTTTCAGCTGCTCAGAAGAAAGGCTTCGCACAGGGTGTCAAGCATGTTGCAGGCAATGATCAGGAGCTGTATCGCGAAGGTCTGAACATGTTCTTCAACGAGCAGGCATTCCGCGAGGGTGCGCTCAAGGGCGTGGAAGGCATCGTCAGCAACGAGAACGCCACCGCTTTGATGATGTCGTTCAACAGACTCGGTGTGGTCTGGTCCTCAGCCAGCACCGCGCTGACCACTCAGGTGATCCGCAACGAATGGGGCTTTAAGGGCATGATCGAAACCGACGGCGTGGCCGGCGGCTCCTACAAGTCGCATTTCCCGTCATCATTGGCAGCAGGCGTGACCACCTACTGCATCGATCCGGGCAATACCGCGGCCGCAGGCATCAAGAATCAGATCGAAGACAATGACGACGGCGATATGCTCGGCTATCTGCGCACCTCAATGAAGAACTTCCACTATGCGCTGACTCGTACCAGCCTGATCAACGGGTTGGATGCCAACGCCAAAGTGGTCAAAGTCACCCCTTGGTGGCGTTACGCGATCTTCGGTGTGGATGCGGCGTTTGCGTTGATGACGCTTGGCTGCGCCTACATGATGTGGCGTTCCGGACGTCGAGGCAAGAATGCGCGGGAAACGGTCAAGGTCGAATCCGAAACCGCGACGGGAAAGTGAGGAATCATTATGAATAGCAGAACTCCATCCATGTTCTCCAACAGAACTATCGGCTTTTACCTAGGACTCGCCGCCGGTGTGATGGCCATCGTCTCACTGGTTGCCTACGCCATGTATGCCGTTGCCGCCGGCTCATACAACGTGTGGGTCATCGCACCGCTTGTGTTGGTCGTGCTTGCGCAGGCCGCGACCATACCTCTTGACAATGACTGGCTGATTGCCGTAACGCCGGCGATAGGCATGATCGCATGGTGTGCGTTCGTCATGGAATGCATGTATACGTTCGTCGGCCATTTCATGAATCTGAACATGTTCGGCGACCAGAGCCTGTTCGGTCCGGTCATGACGGTGACCGTGCTGACCGCAGTCACCGTGCTGATGCTCATGGTGTCGTCGTTCATGCGTAAGCGTAAGTAGGCTGCCGGCCCTCCGTCATTTGTCAGACGTCGTTCGGGCGAAGGGGCGCCACGATCGTTCTTGCGCCCGAATGACGACCTTCCTTCGTGAACGTCTTTGAAAGCACCATCATGAACAGAATCCCATTCAATACCGGCTGGATGTGCCGTCCGGCCGCATCCGAGGCCGAGGAAGTGCCGGTGACCATTCCCCACGACGCCATGCAGTGGGATCCGAAAAGCGCCGACAGCCCATCCGGAGTGAACAGCGGCTGGTACAGCGCTCGCGACTACCTGTACACCAAGCATTTCTCTTCCGCCGACATTCGCAGATCTTCCGGTGATCTCACCCTGCTCGAGTTCGAAGGTGTCTACCGTAATGCCCGCATACGATTGAACGGTAGGCTGATCGCCTCCCATGATTATGGCTATTCCGGCTTCTATGCGGATCTGAGCGAGTACATAGCCGAAGGCGACAACGTGTTGACGGTCGAAGCGCATAACAGCGACCAGCCGAACTGTCGCTGGTATTCCGGTACCGGCATCTATCGTCCGGTATGGCTATGTGTCATGCCGGAGCGACATATCATGCCCGACGGCGTGCGCATAACGACGGTCGATTACCGTACCAGACGCATCGCGGTCGACGTACGCACCAGCCATCCGGGAGTCGTATATGTGAGCGTTCTTGATGTCGATGGCAGGTCCATGGCGCAATTCAAGGCGTTGTCGGATCGGCTCGATGGGCAGGGCAATCTCATGCATGAGGAATGCGTGATTCCCGATGTTCGCCTGTGGAACACCGATGAGCCGAATCTCTACACCTGTGTGGTGCGGTTCGGTGATGACGAGCAACGTGAGGTCTTCGGCGTGCGTACGGTGGAATGTGATGCGCGACGGGGATTCCGTATCAATGGCGAACGTGTGATCCTGCGTGGTTGCTGCCTCCACCATGACAACGGACTGCTGGGTGCATGCGCATATCCGGCTGCCGAGGAACGCAAGGTGGCGTTGCTGAAAGGCGGCGGTTATAATGCCATCCGTTCCGCGCACAATCCTTGTTCCAAGGCGTTGCTTGACGCCTATGACCGACTGGGCATGTTGATGCTCGACGAGTATGTGGACGGCTGGTACATCCACAAGACCCGCTACGACTACGGCACTGAAGTGGAGGCGAACTATCGTGATGATCTGGCTGATCTGGTGGCCAAGGACTATAACCATCCGAGCGTGATCATGTATTCGATCGGCAATGAAGTGTCGGAAACCGCGCAGCCGCGAGGTATCGCTCTGACCGATGCCATGACGCAATATCTGCATGGGCTCGATGCGACCAGACCAGTGACCTGCGGCGTCAATATCTTCTTCAATTTCTTGTCATCCATGGGACTTGGCGTGTATACCGACGAAAAAGCGATGAAGGAAATCGAACATTCCGGCAAGAAGAAGGCGGTCGGCAGCGAATTCTTCAATCGGCTCGCAGGCATCATGGGAGCCGACTTCATGAAGTTCGGTGCGACCTTGCCTCCTTGCGATTGGAAGACGCGCGGCGCGTTCGCCGTGATGGACGTTGCCGGATACAACTACGGCATCCGCCGATACAGGCATGACCTGAACAGATATCCGAATCGCGTGATCGTCGGCTCGGAAACCTTCTGCTCGGATGCGGCGCGATTCTGGGATTTGGCGCAGAGCAATCCGCGGCTGATCGGTGATTTCGTATGGTCCGGTATGGATTATCTCGGGGAAGTCGGTATCGGCTCGCAGGAGTATGCGGAATATGCCAAGAACTTCGACGGATCACTTGGCTGGGTGAGTGCGGGCGCCGGTCGATTCGACCTGACCGGCAAGCCTTTGGCGGAGGCTTTATACACTCAGGTCGCATTCGGTCTGAAACCGATTGCGATCGGCGTGGTGCCGGTCGGTCTTGGCCATGAACATTCGCCGTCCGCCTGGAAGATGACCAATGCGGTCGAAAGTTGGTCGTGGGACGGTCAGGAAGGTGAACGCACGCAAGTGGAGGTATATGCGCGTGCCGCCAGGGTGAAACTCTTGCTGAACGGGCGTGAAATCGGGTCGGCTCGTGTCGGACGTGACGCTCGCGTGACATTCACGGCCGTCTACAGGCCGGGCAGTCTGACGGCGGTGGCGTATGACGCCGACGGCGTGGAAATCGCGAGAACATCACTGGCCACGGCGGGCAAGGAAACGAGATTGCATGCCGTGCCGGAAGCGGAGCGCATCGCGCTCGGTGACGGGCTCGCATATGTGCGGTTCATGTATGCCGACGCTGCGGGAACCGTCAAACCATTACTGCGAGGTGACGTGCATATCGAAGTGGAAAACGGCGAAATCCTAGGTTTTGGCAGCGCCTGCCCATACTACGAGCGTAGCTATCGCAGCGATACCGCCGACACCTACTACGGCGAGGCGATGGCCATCATCAGGCCTTGCGAGACGGGAATCCTCAGCGTGAAGGCAAGCAGTCCGTACGGTGAGGCCACGGCTCGAATCGAGGTGAGATAATGGCGGTCAATCCTTGGCGAACCTTTGCGAGGAATCATCCGAAGGCCGCAAAATGGGTCTGGCAGATAGGCGTGTTCTATCTGTTCAGTCTGGCGGTCACCGTGCTGCAATATGCGTTGTTCACGTTCCTGCCGTATCTGTTTGGCGAGGGGCTGGCCTCCACGGCATTCATGTGGCCGCATATTCCGATATCGTTCGCAGGCATCGACTACTCGTGGAATGTGCTTGGCTATGGGGTGGCGCGCAATGCGGCCGGGGAAGTGGTGATCGGCGGTGGCCTTGGATATTTCCTGAGCTATGAGATCAGATCATTCGTGGCGCAGTGCGTCAACTTCCCGCTGCAACGCAACGTGACGTTCAAATCACATGGCAACGTGGCATATCAGATACTGTGGTACTTCATCGCATGGGTGCTGATCTCATTGTTCTGCAACGCCATCAACGGCCTGTGGCTGCCGTTGGCGCAGGCACGGTTCGATCCAGCCGTATACAATCTGCTGGTCACGTTCATCACCGGAGGCGTGTCCATGGTGATCTACTTCTTCGTATACAAGATCATCTTCCCGGAGGGCAAGTCGGACGATCGGTGATGATCGTGCTACCTGCGCTTGGCGTGGCGATGGTTGACGATGGCCTTGGAACCGCGGTCGGACAGTTGCGAGACCAGTGCGCCCAAGGCTGCGGAAATGACGGCGAAGGCGATGCCGAGGATGGCGTCCTTGCGTGCGTCGGTGGTGCCGTCGGGAAGGGTCGCCTTGCGGCCAACGCTCTGCTTCCACGCCATCTCGAACACCTTGCCGAACGCCAGTCCGACTAGCGTAGGCATGGCGAATTTGAAGATTTTGTCACCGAAGGAATCGGGATCGTTCAGTCTCTGATCGCGCTTGGCGTTCACTTTCCCGTCGATGTTGCGCAGGGCCGCTACCACACGGTCCGCTGTAGATTCCAGATCTGGCGTTTCACTCATGGTTCCATAGTAATGCGTGATCGACGTGCTTTCCTGCCAATCCGGATGGGCGAAGCGCGTAGCGGAATGATGTTGCGATTTCCGAAGACACGAGGGAGCAAGTGCAGGGGTTCATGGGCGGGGTCGGTTAGAGTAGGGATATGACTGAAAATCATGTTGGAAGCAAGGACGCTTCCGTTGTTGCGCCCGGACGCTTGGTGCTGTTGCGCCACGGACAGACGGTGTGGAGCGAATCCGGTCAGCATACCGGACGCACTGATATTCCATTGACCGACACCGGTCGGCTACAGGCCGAATCCGCGGGAGAGCGTTTGCGTTCGGCCTTCCCGAACGGTTTCGATCCAGGCTGCATGTTCGCAAGTCCGCTTCGCCGTGCCCGCCAGACCGCGGCGCTCGCCGGTTACGGCGATTACAGGATCCTGCCCGAGATCGCCGAATGGGATTACGGTCGCGCCGAGGGGCGCACACGCCAGCAGGTCAGCGAGGCCAGCGGTTTCGCCTGGGACGTATGGCGGGATGGTCCGCGTTCGCTGAACCCCGGACTTGAAGGTGATTGGATTGAGACATTGCCGTCCGGCGAGCAGGTTCCGGTGCATAACGGTCCGGGCGAGGACGTGGAGGAGGCCGCCGCGCGTACCCGGGACGCCATCGAACGAGTATTGCCGTTGCTGAACGTCGGCCACGATGTGCTGCTGGTGGCTCATGCGCATATTCTGCGCATCCTTACTTCGCAATGGTTGGGCGTCGACCCGCATTTCGCCCGTCTGCTGCGGCTCGATACCGCGCATTACTGCATCCTGAGCCAGTACAAGGGTGACAATGTCATAGAGCGTTGGAACTGCTGAAGACATATCGGATGGAAGGTCGGTTGCCTACCGGCATTTGCAGCAGTCTGGCACAATCAGCCGTCATAACGGCGGTATGACAATGATGTAAACGCATTCAGCATATAATGAGACAATCGCCGTAAGACGGCGCTAATCATATGCAAGGAGTGCGCATGCAGGCCAATATCGAAGACGTGGCGCAGCTGGCTGGTGTCTCCATCGCTACGGTTTCGCGTACTTTCAAGCATCCTGACGTGGTAGCGAAGAAGACACGTGACAAGGTTCTGGCTGCCGCAAATGAACTGAATTTTTCGATCTCTCACTCCGCCACTGTGTTTCAGGCCGGGCGGACGTACCGTATTGCCCTATTGCTGAACGATCGCTTTGCGTCATAGTTCAACGCACGAATTTACGAGGGCCTTGATGCAGTGTTCAATCCGGCCGGTTACGACATCTCCGTCTACCCCATCTCCACCAAGGAAGACAGGCGCACTTTTTTCGAGAACCTACCGATTCGCCGCAACGCTGATGCCGTAATCATTCCCTCCTTCGACATAGACCCTGATGAGGCGAGTCGTTTGCAAAGTGCGAACCTACCGCTTGTCGGCATTAATGCATTGCCTGAAAGCGCCTTTACGTTGTCTGTTTCCATCGACGATGAGCAGGCGATGCGACTCGCTACGCGGTACCTTAAACTTTTACACACTGGAATCACAGTGATTTATACATTATTAGAATCATGTGCGGCGTATCCATTCCTGCTGGTTTACATTCGTTTGCAATTGTGGATAAGAAGTACGGTGTCTTCTTTAACCGTTTCATTTTTGACAACGTTGGCAGTATGATATGCGTAGATATGTTCGCGCGCGCACAACGAATGTGTCGCGTGCCGTGCAAGACGAGAAGTAGCAAAGGGGCATCATGACCAAAGTAGGCATTCGTGAGGTGGCCAAAGCGTCAGGCGTCTCCGTTTCCACGGTGTCGCGAGCTTTCACGCGTCCTGACTTGGTATCCGATAAAACACGTCGGAAGGTGTTGGAAACCGCCGACAGACTTGATTTCAACATTTCCCGTTCCGCCACGGCACTCAAGTCTGGCCTGACCTATCGTGCGGCGATGCTGATGAATGAAGACATCACCAGTTGGTTCAATAACAGGGTGCTTGCTGGGTTGGATGATGTCATGCATGGTGCTGGCTATGACATTTCACTGTTCCAGCATATCGATACCGCTGAGAACCGCGAACGGTTCTTCACCACTTTGCCGGTACGTCGCAATGTGGATGCAGTATTCGTCGCTTCCTTCGCCGTCGATTCGCGTGAAGTTGAGCAGCTCAAGCGCATTCGTGTGCCGATCGTTGGTATCAATACGCCGGGACGTGAAGATTTCGATGCCACCGTATGCATTGACGACGACGAGGGCATGATGATTGCTACGCAGCATCTCATCAATCTCGGTCACAAATACATCGTGTACATCTGCTCGCGCGCCGCCGATTCGCTTAATGCCTCTATCGATGCTCGTCGTCAGGGTTTCATCCATGCTTGTCAGACCGCTGAGACAAGCCACGACCTGCACTGGAAGGTGCTTGAAGTGCCGCGCGATGGTGGCTACGCCGACAGTGCCTTGGCCTCGTTGTTGGCGCTTGATCAATTCCCGGATGCAATCTGTTGTCAAACCGACACCATTGCGATTCCGCTGATTGTGCGACTGGAACGGTATGACAAGCTCACGCCGCGGGATTATTCGATTATCGGATTTGATGACAGTCAGTATGCGGATATCATGAACCTGACCACCATGAAACAAGATCCGTTTCTGATGGGCCGTAAAGCCGCACATAAAGCGCTCACACTCATTAATGGGGAGACTCTCGGTCAGCCGCATGAAATCATGCATGCTCGCCTGACCTTACGTGAGACCGACGCGCCGGTGCAGTTGGTGTTGCGTGACAATGACCGGGCAATCAACGAGTAGCGAACCTAAAGGGCCATGCATTGGCTGTCGCTCACTCTGCAGGAAATACGTCAGTTCGATGTAAGCGGTACTGCATATCGATAGTGTTGTATGCTGTGACGTCAGCGACAACTCCATGCTCATCATGGCTTACGGCATCGGCGCGATTTTCATTGCCGTGCTGTTCGTCATATTCTGATCTTACATCCGGTGATGTTGTCGCTGTTTGCACTGTTCTAGTCCGCTCATGTGACGATGAATGCGGGCAGTGTGCAAAACGTCGTAGTGCAAACGTATGTCATAAAACAATATCCAAGGATGCGGATTGTTGACGTGGTGTCGCCATAAGCGCCGCAACATGCCGTTTGTTGGTATTGCAAACGATGTCAATCTGCGATATTCTAAAGATGAGAAACATTCCTGTTGCACTATCTGTTCATGATAGTGATAACAGGCTCAGGGATTCATATGATTACGCAGTCTGGCAATGATCAGCCAGCAAAGGAGAGCGAAGATGCCGAATTCACCAGTCGCTGCACCCAGAAACGAAGAAAGTGCCGAACGTCTTGCACGTCCGTTGATTCAGCTAGCCAAAGCCAACGGTATTTCGACATCATACATCGATCAGTTGGGCGCTTATGTGGAGATTCGCGACGAAGTACTCGTCTCCGTACTGCGGGCGCTTGGCGTGGATGCCTCCACCGATGAGGCGGTTACGAAATCATATGAGGCAACTGTGCGTAAGACCCAGACTACGCTGGTGCCGTCGACCATTGTTAAATTCCTCGGTACGCCTACCGCCATTCCGATTCGTCCGGCAGGCCGGAACGTTACATTGCGCCTGCTGCTGGAAGACGGTACCGCCTACGCAGGCAATCTGGCGATGTGCCTATTAGCAGAGAATGACGGTACATTGAGATTGAACCTGCCAGATGATATTCCCTCTGGCTATCACACGTTGCGTATCAATGCTGGCGACGCATATGGCGAGGCGACGCTGATTTGTGCACCTGCCAGTATTCCGGTCCCGAAAGCGGTGGCCGATAGGCAACGTTGGGGATGGATGGCGCAGATGTATTCCGTACGTTCCTCCGAATCGTGGGGTGTGGGCGATTACGGTGATTTGCGACACCTCCTCAAGGACGCTGCAGAAAAAACGCATGCCGACTTTATGCTGATCAATCCGATTCACGCATGTGCGCCGATCCCGCCGTTGGAACCTTCGCCGTACCTGCCGGAATCCCGTCGCTTCCTGAATGTCACGTATATTCGTCCGCAGGATATCGCCGAATACGCTGATCTAAGTGAATCCGATAAGGCGGAGGTGGCGCGTCTGCATGCGCAGGTGTCGGCTGCCAATGATGATGTGAATCCGATGGACATCAATTCCGCATGGTGTCATAAACGACAGGCGCTGAAAATCATCTTCAGGCAACCGCGTTCCGTTGAGCGTCAGTCTGCCTTCGAACGGTTCAAGGAGCAGGCCGGTCCGGATTTGAAAGCGTTCGCTGCTTGGTCTGTGGCGTTCGAGGTGTGGGGTGCGCCGTGGGAAACTTCCTGGTTTAACGACACCAATCGTGACTCGCCGGAAGTGGCCGAACTTATACGTGAGCATGCCGATTTGGTTGAATTTCAGTGCTGGTTGCAGTGGATTGCCGACGAACAAGTGTCGGCGGCTCAGCAGATTGCCAAGAACTCCGGTATGGCATTAGGCTTGATGCAGGACATGGCCGTGGGTGTGCATTCGTTAGGTGCGGATGTGTGGTGGAATCCGGAACGATTCGCTGTCGGTAGCGTGACCGTGGGCTGCCCGCCTGACTTCTACAACCAACAGGGGCAGGATTGGGGTCAGCCGCCGTTCAATCCGAATTATCTGAACGCCACCGGTTACGGTGTGTACCGTGACATGGTGCATACCATGTTCGCTCACGCCGGTGCGGTGCGTATCGACCATGTACTCGGCCTGTTCCGCCTATGGTGGATTCCTCAGGGCGAAGGCGCCAAGAACGGTGCCTACGTGACATACAACGTTGATGCGATGATAGCCATCCTTACCATCGAAGCCTCCCGTGCGGACGGCCTGGTGATCGGTGAGGACTTGGGTACAGTGCCGAACTATGTACGCAAGGTGCTTGCTTCACATGGTGTGCTTGGTACCGTGGTGGAGTGGTTCGCACGAGTGGATGACTCTCCCAACGCAGGCGATCCATACGATGATCCGACCAACTATCGCAAGTATGCGTTAGCGTCCGTCACTACGCACGATCTGCCACCGACCGCAGGGTACCTGCAGTTCGAGCATGTACAGTTGCGTGAGCGGCTCCATCTGCTTACCGAATCGGTGGAATCCTTCCAAGCATCGGCCACCGCGGAACGTCAGGCCATGCTCAATCGTCTGCGGACACTTGGTCTGATCTCCGATGAGGAAGCTGACGATGCGGACAGCCACATCCCGCAGATTGTTGAAGCCATGCACGCCATGCTGCGTAAATCACCATCGTTGCTAATACAGGCCGCACTGGTTGATGGCGTCGGCGAGCGTCGTACCCAGAACCAGCCTGGAACGTCCGATCAGTATCCGAATTGGCGTATTCCGCTGGCTGATGAGCATGGACGTGTCGTGCACACCGACGAAGTGTTCGATTTGCCACGAGTCAAATCGTTAGCTGCCATCATGGATGCTTGAGACAGACCGTTTCCTTAGCATAGCTGAGTCAAGAGCCGTCGCGGCAATATGTGTCACGACGGCTCTTGACATGATTTTAATAGCAATTTGGTTGCCGAGCGACCGCCGCCGATTTCATCGGAAACCACCGATGGAAATTCAGCGTGCCTAGCAGAGCAGTTCACCAGAACCGCTCTGGTTTTGCGTAAGATTTCGGGAGGAGTTACCTGCCGGTGCGCCCAAGATGAATGAATGATGCTATCTATCTGGTGGTCCATCTTGGATTCAAAGGCCTGCGGTTCAACGTTTTTCACCATTGGTGTCCACGATCAGCAGAATCATACCTTGATGCCATGCCCCATCCTGCGAGCCTCGAATGACTTGTCCGGCATGGGGCGCGCCATCGCTGATGAAGCCAATAAGTTTAGAGAGCCCACTGACCCAATCCTTCGCCAATGCGTTGGGGCGATATCCAAATTGTTGTGCAACCTTGCGTGCTCGGCTTCTTATGGATTCTGGAATGTTGACCTTTGTTGTTCGCCACCCAGGGAACGGTGGCCACTGACACTCCGGCTGCTCTGGCCATAATCTTGAATCGTCACTCCGTTCATGCCATGTAACCTACGCAACCTGTCCCAGCAACCCATCGCTTAGTTCGGTGGCCGCATGCGCAGCCGTGGCCAGACGCTGCGAGACGGAGGGCCGAGGGAGATTCTTGTGACAGTAATGCTCCCGTGTTGCTGATGCTTCATTGGGGGGGGGGTAACACGGGAGCATTCAATGTGTGGATTAGAGCAGCATCCAGATGGTTGTGTCTTGGGGCAATTGCCCGTTGGATACATCGCCAGACGCCAGTATGATCTCTCCGTTTGGCAGTGAAGCTGGAGTCTTACCGAAGTTCGTATAGGAGGCGAATGTGCGACCATCGGCGGCAGGGCGCGTGTAGGCGATTATCTCATCGCCTACGTCGATTAGAGTGCAGGAGGTATCCGCCGTGGCGGTGAGTATGTCCTGACGTGCGGCGAGTGCTGCGCGATACAGCGACAACATTGAATCCGGATCCTGTGCTTCGCTGTCGGCGGTGAAATTGCCGTACCAGAGAGGCTGCGGCAAATGGGGGCGTTCGGATTGGGTACCATCCACCTTGGTGACGGGGGAGAAGCCAAAGGAGGCTCCGTCGCCAAAACTCTCATTCCAGGAAGCCGGCGTCGGCTTGTCCGCGGCGATCCACGGCATCGGCACGCGACAGCCATCGCGGCCCTTTTCATAATAACGCTGGGTGGTGAAGTACGGAGTTGGGTCCTCAAGACGATCCCAAGGAATATCTGCTACCTCGAACAGGCCCAGTTCCTCTCCTTGATACACATATACAGAACCTGGTAGCCCGGTTTCCATCATGATGGCGGCGCGGGAGCGCTTGGTGCCGAGTTCACGGTCTTCAATATAAGAGGTGCCGTCGCGCAGCAACCAGTCCTTGGCTACCTGATGATGACTGGGGGTCTTGATCTGAGGCAGGGCGTAACGGCTGGCATGACGCGGTACATCGTGGTTGCTCATGACCCACGTGGTGGTGGAGCCGCCGGAATGTGTGGCTGAATCCAAGCCCTCCTCGATGGCGGTACGCATCTCGGCGGCGTTCCAGTTGGCTTCGGCGAACTCGAAATTGAACACCTGTCCCAGCTCTTCGGGGGAGGCGTACAGATGCTGATGCTCCGGTACGCACCAGGCCTCACCGACGGCGAAGCGTGGCGGATCGTACTCGTTGAACACTTCGCGCCACTCGCGGTAGATGTCGTGCACTTCAAAACGATCCCAAATCGGGTTAGTGCCGTCATGGCATAGCGATTCGTGAATCGGATAGCGTTTGCCCATCTCTTCAAGTGGCATGCATTCAAGATCCTTGGCTAGGCCGTGCGCCACATCGATACGGAAGCCATCAGTGCCATGGTCGGACCAGAAGCGTAGCGTTTTCTTGAATTCCTCGTGTACCTCCGGGTTCTTCCAGTTGAGGTCTGGTTGTTCCTTGGTGAAGATATGTAGGTACCATTGGCCATCTTCCACACGCTCCCAGGCTGGGCCGCCGAACAGGGAGATCCAGTCATTCGGTGGAAGTTCACCGTTCTCACCGCGTCCCTCGCGGAAGATGTAGCGGTCGCGTTCCTTGGAGCCGCGCCCCGCGGCAAGAGCCTCTAGGAACATCCGATGCTTGTTGGCGGTGTGGTTGGGTACGATGTCGACGATTACTTTGATGCCGGCCTCGTGAGCCCTGAGCGTCATCTCGTCGAAGTCGTCCATGGTGCCTAGGCGTGGGTCTACGTCACGGTAGTCGATCACGTCGTAGCCGCCGTCGGCGAGTTCGGAGGGATAGAACGGGCTCAGCCAGACGGCGTCCACGCCGAGGGCCCGCAGATAGTCCATCTTCTCGGAGACGCCGGCGATGTCGCCCAAGCCATCCCCGTCGGAATCCTTGAACGATCGTGGATAGACCTGATATACAACGGCCTGCTTCCACCAATCCGCACGTTCATTATTCGCGGTCATGATGTTGTCCTTACGTCTTTGTCCCGATATGTCCCTGTTCTAGTGATTGTTCGCCTATGAACAGCTAATGACAACGATATCACCAATGGTGCCAATGCATCACGGGTGTGTTGTGATTACGTTGTCACGGACATGGCGGAGTCTTGGTAAGATTGAACACAACGTTGGCGGTCATGGCCTTGCACAAAGGAGCGATATGAAATTCCTGTCACCTGATTCAGGTCTCATGCGCGGTTGGAACAATCTGACCGACGGTGTGTGGATCAATATTCTCATGCTTGTCACCAGCATTCCGCTTGTGACTGTCGGTGCCGCGCTGACCGCCGGCCACGACGCTGCTCGCAAGACGCTTGCGGGAGAGGGACACGTCACCACCAATTATTTCAGATCATTCAAAAGTAATTTTGTGAAGTCCACGGTGCAGTGGCTAATCTTCGGTGTGGCGCTGGCAGTGCTGTCCTACGCGTGGGTCGTTCTGCAGATTGTACCGTTGCTAATTCCAAAATTCGGTTTCACCATCGTATGGATCATGGGCTTCGAATGGGTCTGGGCGTTACAGGCTCGTTTCGAAAATAGCCTTGGTGGCACCCTCGCCAATGCATTCATCTTCGGCGTGACTAATGTCGCGTCGACCATCGCGCTGGCGATAATCGATGTTGCGTTCCTAGGGCTGATTGTCGGCTCTTGGTTCTACATGCCGCAGGGTCTGTTTTTGCTGGTGGTGCTTGGGTATGGCAGCGTGCTTATGCTTCACGTCCCGATTCTCGAACATGCGTTCGCCAAATACGTCAACAAGCCGGAGTCTGATGGTCGGGGGACGGTATGGCGAAAGTAACGTTGCAAGACGTTGCCAAAGCGGCCGGCGTCTCTATCGCGACTGCTTCATGGGCGGTGAATGACAATCGTAATGTGCGTATCCCGGAATCCACGCGCCGCAAAGTCCGTAAGGCCGCCGATTCGCTCGGTTACCATCACAATGCATTGGCTCGGGGGTTGGCCCGTGGCTGTTCCGACATCATAGGCTTCATCAGCGACGGTGTGGCTACCTCTCCGTTCGCGGGGCAGGTAATCCAAGGTGCGCAGGATGAGGCTTGGCGTAACGGGAAGATTCTGCTGGTGGTTAACACCAACGGTAAAAAAGATGTGGAACGTAAGACTTTCGCGTTCATGCTTGAGCATCAGGTCGAAGGCGTCATCTACTCGAAGTGGGTTCATGAATCAATTACGCCACCGAGCGAACTCGATAAGGTGCCGGCGGTGTTGGTGAACTGCTATGACGAACGTGGCCGATTTCCTGCTGTGGTGCCGAACGAAGTTCAGGGTGGGGCCACAGCCACGCGACTATTGCTTGAGGCCGGACATCGGCGTATCGCGTTCGTTAACGCCATTACGCCCTCGCCTGCGTCGCTTGGCCGACTTGAAGGATACAAAGCGGCGCTTGCGGCATTCGGCATCGATTTTGATTCGTCACTGGTGGTACCTGCGAACGCTGACCAAGAAGGTGGATACGGGGCAGCGGAAAAGGTGATGGCGACGGATGCGACCGCAGTGTTTTGCCATAATGACCGCACTGCGCTTGGTTTGTACGATGCGTTGCGTGAGTTAGGTAAACGTGTGCCGGATGATATCTCCGTGGTTGGGTTCGATAATCAGGAAATGATTTCCGCGCACATGCATCCCGCGCTGACCACCGTGGGTCTGCCACAATATGAGCTCGGTGTGATGGGCGTGCGAACGTTGTTGCGGCAGTGCGGCCGCAATGAGGATGATGGTGATGAACATGTAGTGACGAGGACGTTCGAGCCGATTTTTGTGCAATGTCCGGCGGTATCTAGGGATTCGGTGAAGAGGTTGTAGCATGGTCGTCGTAGTGCTGCGACACTCGTGGAAACACTCACGAAACGGTGGAAAAACGGCATTGTGCAAGGTGACTGCGTCAATCGTTTGACATTTTGATTTTAAGTGCTATATTTGTGCTTAATCGCTTAAACAGTTTAAGCGCTTAAACTGAATAATGCGAAGTAATACTGGTTCCTTCAAAAGGTAATCGCAGACGATTGCCGGGCGAAAGGCAAAGCAGCTGAAGAAAGGTAAAGATATGAAGCTTTATTACCAGTTCCCTGGCACTTGGTTCGGTGACTGCATGCCATTTGGCAAGGGCGACGAATTCTTCCTGTTCCACCAGCGGGACAATCGCAACCCGGAGCCGTTCGGAGAGCCGTTCGGCTGGGATCTTGCCACAACCAAAGATTTCGTAAACTACGAGAATCATGGAGTGGCAATCCCCCGTGGTGCATATGACGCACAGGATCAATTCATCTTCGCGGGCTCGGTGTTTGAGGGCGAGGGCCAGTACCACATCTTCTACACCGGCTATAACCGCGATTATCCCGCACAGGGCAGGCCTGCGCAGGTGCTTATGCATGCGGTCAGTGACGACCTGTACCACTGGACCAAAACACAGGATGCTATCACCTTTACGCCGCAAGAGGGCTATGACCCTGATGACTGGCGTGACCCGTGGGTCATTCGGGACGAAGAACATGACCAGTATCTGCTGATTCTTGGTGCCCGTAAAATCGGTCCGAAAACCTGCCAGACCGGCCGTACCGTGAAGTTCACCTCTAAGGATCTCAAGGACTGGAAATTTGAGGGTGATTTCTGGGCTCCAAACCTGTACACCATGCATGAAATGCCCGACCTGTTCAAGATGGGCGACTGGTGGTACCACATCGTCACCGAATACAGCGACAAGCACAAGATGGTCTATCGTATGGCCAAGAGCCTTGACGGCCCATGGATTGCACCGTCGGACGATGCATTCGACGGCAGTGCCTACTATGCCGGCCGTACCTTCGAACTGAATGGCCAACGCATCCTGTTTGGCTGGGTCGGCACCAAAGAGAAGTGCGATGACAGGAGCAACTTCGAATGGGCCGGAACTTTCGTGGCGCACGAGGTGTATCAGCGCGAAGACGGCACGCTCGGTGTGCGCATTCCCGATACCGTGTGGAATGCATTCAATGAGCGCGAGAATGTCGGCAATGTGACCATCGATGGTACTGGTGCGCGACAGGAGGCGGTACTCGCCCTTGGCTGCGGTGATTTGTTCTCGTTCGAAGCCGACATCACCTTCTCAGAAGGAACTCGCTCCTTCGGCCTGCGTGTCAACGAGAACGAAGATACCGCGCTGGGATACCAGTTCATCTTCCCCGTAGCTGAAAATCGCTATGTGTTCGAAGGCAGTCCGAACTTCCCATGGTTTAATGTCATGAACATCGGGCTTGAGCGACCTATCAAGCTCGAGGCAGGCCGTAACTATCATCTGCAACTCATCGTCGATGACACTATCGGCACGTTGTATGTGGATGGAGTGGCACTGAACGTGCGCATGTATGAGCGCCCCGGCGAGTCGCTGAGCATTTTCGCCACCGACGGCGTCGTTGAGGTACGCAATGTCTCCATCGCTCGCGGATTGAAGGAGGTCTGACCAATCTGATTTCTTTTTGACTGATTACGGGTCGTCGAGGTCGTTTCGTACCTTCTTTTCGCCTCGGCGGCTCTCCTTGCGGCTTTTCCTCTCATTTTTGCTTAAGCGATTAAACTATACTTCGGTACCACATATCGCACGATGCACGACGTTTGTCATCATCTGACGACGCTGTCAGAATCATTATTTTTTGGAGGAGATCATGAAGAAACTCACTCGTACCATTGCCGCAGTGTCGGCGCTCGCCATGTCCGTTGGTGCGCTCTCCGCATGCGGCGGCTCAAATGTCAACGCTGACAAAGGGCATGTATATTTTCTCAGCATGAAGGTGGAACAACAGGACCAGTTCAAGGAACTGGCCGAAAAGTTCACCAAGAAGACCGGTATCCAGGTCGATATCGCCACTGCATCATCCGACACCTACGAACAGTCGCTTAAGAGTGAGCTGGCCAAATCCGAGGCGCCTACGTTGTTCGATGTCGACAACAACGACTTTCTGAATTGGACTGATTATTATGCCGACATGTCGGGAACCAACATCTACAAGGATCAGGAGAACCCCGACTATGCGCTGAAGGATGGCGATACGGTTGGTGCTGTGCCCTACGTCATGGAACGATATGGCATCATCTACAACAAGAAGCTGCTGCAGAAGTACTTCGATTCTTCCTGGGCAAGCATTAAGTCGGTTGACAGCATCAACAATTTCAAGACACTGAAGACAGTTGCCGATGAAATACAAGCACATAAGGATGAGATGGGCGTGAAAGGTGCGTTCACCTCCGCCGGCTTCGACACCAGCTCCATCAAACGTTTCGGTGATCAACTGGCGCATATCTCCGTCTACTATGAGTATCGCGATCAGGGTGTCACGCAAATGCCGGCCACCATTTCCGACAAGTACGTATCGAACTTCAAGAACATTTTCGACCTGTACATCAACGACGCCACGATTCCGAAGACGCAGCTCGCCAGTGCCACCATGGACGACGCCAACTCCGAGTTCGCACTGGGTGAGGCCGTGTTCTTGCAGAATGGCTCTTGGGGCTATTCGCAGATTCGCGATCAAGAGGTCGCCGATGAAGATATGGGCGTATTGCCGATCTATATGGGTGTGAAGGGTGAGGAGAATGCAGGCCTGACCGTGAGCTTCCTGTACTTTGCGATGAACAAGAACGCCTCTGAAAAAGATCAGAAGGCCACCAAGCAGTTCCTTGACTACATCCTGAACGATGATGAGGCACGTGACATCATCACGAATGAGGCGGGTTTCGAAACACCGTTTAAGTCGTATGCGAAGGCCGGCTACCAGACCAAGAACCCGATTCATCGCGCCAACGATGCCTATGCCAAGGCAGATAAGTACGATATTGTGATCTATCCGTTGCCAAGCACTCAGTGGGTGTTGACGCTGGGCAACGCGATGTTGGAATATGCGCAGGAGACCGGTACATGGGACACCGTGCATGATGCATTTGTGGATGGTTGGGCGTCTGAATATAAGACCACTCATTGAGCGCAATAGAGTCTCATCGAATGCGCAAACGGGGCTTGGCGGTTTATCCGCCAAGCCCCGTTTGCGCATTACGATATAGGACTAGTCAGGTTGAGCTTCACCGGTACCGCGAAGATTTGCCATGCTGAACCTCACCGTAATGCGTATGTGTTCATCTGGCTTGGTGCAGGGCCTTTAACCACTACACTCAAACCTTCTTTGCTGAGGGGGCGCATACCATAGGCAGGCTGAAGGGCCGGAGTGTCGATGATGAGTAGGTCATCCTGCAGGGTCTTGGTGAATTGCTGGTCGGATTCCGGTCGTGATGTCATGACTATCTGCGTGTCGTGGTTTTCGAAAATGCCATCTTCCTGCCATTCCGGACAGAATTAGAGATTCGATGATGATGCCGATGCGCCAAGGTCACTCTGAATGGTGATTTCGGATTCATAGCCGGTTGGGCAGTCAGTTACAGCATATGTGCCATAGAGAACCCTTTGGCGAGGTAGTAGTGGCTTGGTCAGTCGATGAATGCGGTGGTTTCACGCATCATGAGTTGTGCCTGTAGTGTTTCATGCAGCGGTTTCGGTGTTTTTCCGGACATGACACTCAGCATCTTACGTGCGGCGTTTTCGCCCATGTTGAACGGATCCTGATGCAACGTGGTCAGGCCGATCTTTGCGGCAAGTGGTACGTCGTCGAATCCGATGACCGAGAGCTCTTGAGGGACGGCGTGCCCGTACTGGCACAACTTATAGATGACAGGCAATGCCAGCTCGTCACTTTCGCAATACAGTGCGGTGGGGGCGGGGTCCATGGTCAGCAATGAATTGAGAATAGTGTTGGTGGCGTCTTCATAGTTGCGGATTGCGATGCGTTCCACCGTCATCTTTCGCTCTTCGGCAGTTTCCATCAGCCCATGCAGACGCGCTTCTGCGCTGAAGACCATGTTCTGGTTATTGTCATTTGATGTCTCGTACGCATAAGCGATACGTCGGTGGCCCATGGAGAACAAGTGCTTCACAGCAACATGCATGGCCTGACGGTCGTCGATACTCACCGTGGCATTGAATCCGTTGATTGATGGAATGTTGATGCCGACGATCGGTACCTTCATGTTCGAAAGTTTTTCGACCTCTTCGGGCACGATGTTGAAGGAGTTTACGATGACCGCGTCGACGTTGCGGCGTACCGGCAACGTTGCGAAGAACTCATGGCGGTCGTGCGCGTCGGCCATCTCGAAGATGGAAATGTCATATCCGGCCGGGTGCAGCACGGAATCCAATCCGGCATAGGTATTGGAATTGAACCAAGTCGAAATCGAATCGCTCATCAACAGCGCGACGCGGAACGATTGACCGGTTTTCAGTGCGGCCGCTGAGCGGGAGATGCGGTAGTCAAGTTTTTCCGCGGCTGCCATCACTTTGCTGCGAGTCTCCGGCAGCACCAGATTCGGTTTGGCGAATGTGCGAGAGACGGTCGAAATCGATACTCCCGCTTCGGCGGCCACGGCTTGGATGCTCGCTTTCATAGAGAATCCTCCACTGACGAACGACATTGCTGTCATGACAACTGCTAGAGACACGTTAACATAAGTGTTTGCAACGGTTGACGTGCGTGTTCTGCGGATATGAAGAAAAGGGGTGCCGACGAAAATTCCGACAGCACCCCTCATGCGATGAAGTTAATCAGCCTTTGACAGCGCCGGCCATCACGCCCTTGATGATGTACTTCTGGCAGCACAGGTAGAATATGATGATCGGCACAATCGCCACCACCAAGCAGGCCATCATGGCGCCCATGTCCACTGATCCATAACCACCCTTGAGGTACTGAATCGCAATCGACATCGTCTTGAAACGGCGCATGTCCAACGTCAGGTACGGCAGCAGGAAGTCATTCCAGATCCACATCGTCTGCAGGATCGCCACTGAAATCAGGCTCGGGCGCATGATAGGCAGTACGATTTGGAAGAAGATTCTCGGTACCGACGCGCCGTCGATCATCGCAGACTCCTCGAGTTCGGACGGGATGCCCTTGACCACGCCAGTGAAGATGAACACGGCTAAGCCCGCACCGAAGCCTAGATACACAATCCACAGGCCCCATGGGGTGTTCAGGCCCATCATGTCGGCGAGCTTGGAAAGCGTGAACATGACCATCTGGAACGGAACAATCATGTTAAACAGGAACAGTGTGTACAGCAGGCGCGCAGCCCAGTTGTTCGTACGTACAATCCACCAAGCGCACATCGACGTGCACACGATGATCAGCAGGACCGCGCCGACCGTGACGACTACGGTCCAGCCAAAACTGCTGATTAGGTTCGTGCGCTCGATGCCTCTGATGTAGTTCTCCAGTCCCACGAAGGCCTTGCCGGTGGGCAGGGAGAATGCGTTGCGCGAGATGTAAGCCTTCTGCTTGAAGCTATTGATCAGCACCAGCACGATTGGATAGACCCATGCCAGCGAGACGATGGAAAGGAAAACCGTCCAGAATACAGGATGCTTGACCTTGTCGCTCATGCTTGGACCTCCTTGCTGGTGGTGAGCTTGTTCTGGATGAGGGCAATCACGGCCACGATGATGAAGAACACCACGGCCTTGGCCTGGCCCACGCCCTCGAAGCCGGCGCGTCCGTAGAACGTGCGGTAGATGTTCAGAGCCAAGAGCTCGGAGCTATTTGACGGGGCGCCATTGGTCAGGGCGAGGTTCTGGTCGAACATCTTGAAGCCGTTGGTCACCGTCAAGAATGTGCACACTGTGATTGACGGCATCATCAATGGAATCGTCACGTTGAACAGCGTCTGGCGGGAGTTCGCGCCGTCAACCGCGGCAGCCTCGATCACATCGCCGGGCAGGCCCTGCAGACCCGCGATGTAGATGATCATCATGTAACCGATTTGCTGCCAGCAGGTCAGCAGAACCATGCCCCAGAAGCCGTACACGCCCGAGAATGTGATCGAACGACCCCAGTGCGCCAGTACGCCGTTGAGCAGCAGTAGCCAGATATAGCCCAAGATGATGCCGCCGATTAGGTTCGGCATGAAGAACACCGAACGGAACAGCGTGGAGCCCTTGATGGCCTTGGTCAGCATGTACGCAATGGCGAACGCGACTACGTTGATCACCACGGTTGTCACAATCGTGAACAGGACCGTGTACACCAGCGCGTGCAGGAACTCCGGATCCGTGATTATGTTTTGGTAGTTCGACACGCCCACGAACGTGGCGTCAGTGACCGTGCTGAACTTGCAGAACGACAGGTACACGCCCATGGCGAACGGCACCAGGAAACCAATGACGAAAGCCGCGAACGTGGGTAGCGCAAACAGCGCCCACCACCTGCGAATTGCCTTGCCGGACATCGTAATCATTTCATGCCCACTTTCTCCTCCTTGGGTACACCCGGGGAACACCCCTCGAGTGATTCAACGACAGTTCGACCGTGACCGCAACGTCGGGTTCGAACCGGTTCGAGAATACCCTACTTCACAGATAAATAAAAGTCAAACGTTGTCATGATTTTCATGCAACGTCAATTCATTTATCAAATGTGAACAGTTATCAGTATACGGATACCCTTGGAAATAAGCAAGAAATACGTATTGTCGTGTCGTTGCAAACGTTTGGATATTTTTTGCAAAACACGTTGTGTCTTGTAGTATCTACTGCCATAAAGGAGTTGTGCATGTCAGTCAATATTCAAGACGTTGCCAAAGCGGCAAAGGTGTCGGTTTCCACGGTGTCCAGATCATTCACCCGACCTGAGCTCGTATCTGAGGCGACACGGTCCAGGGTGTTGCGCATCGCCGACGAGATGAGTTTCTCCATCTCCCGTTCGGCCACTGCGCTCAAGTCCGGCAAAGCATTGCGTGTCGCCTTGCTGATGAGCGACCATATCCGACTATGGTTCAGCGCTTCCGTCATCGAAGGGTTGAACCAGGTTTTGCACGCAGACGGCTATGATTTATCGATCTTCCAGATCTCCAGTATCGAGGAACGCCGTGAGTTCTTTGATATGCTGCCGGTTCGTCGCAATGCCGACGCGGTGATCGTTGCTTCCATCGATGTCGATGCGCAGGAAAGCGCACAGCTGGCCAGCACCGGCGTACCAATTATCGGCATCAACTGTGTGAATCCAAGAGAATACGGTTTCACTGCGGCCGTGGGGATAGACGATGATCAAGGTTCGCGTCTGGTTGCGCGCCATCTTATCGGGCTGGGCATCGCAACATTGTCTACGTACGTACGTCGCGTGAGGTTTCCTTGCACTTCAGTGTGCAGCAACGTTATGACTCCTTCGTCAAGGCCTGTCTGGAACAGGGTGTCACGCCAACTACGTTGGTTGCGCAGGAAAGTGAGGACCGCATTAGCACGATTGTCTCCGAGTTGCTGAGCTTGCCGCAAATGCCAACCGCCATCGCTTGTCAGGAGGACGGCATCGCGATTCCACTGATTTATCAGCTTGTGCGTTGTGGCTACCGTATTCCGTCTGATATTTCCGTCATCGGCTATGACGACAGCTTCTATGCGCACGATATCGGCTTGACCACGATTCGCCAGGATCCGATTGGCATGGCACACGAGGCGGCTTGTAAGACTCTTGACTTGATCAATCGCAAGACCACGGGTATGCCGTTTCAGACGTTTCCGGCGCAACTGATCGTTCGCTCCAGCACTTCGCGAGTGTCCTTGGATAAGGGCTAATCGCTTACCGATACATAGAAAACCGCTCCGGTTGGTTCCGGAGCGGTTTTCTATAAGGAGAGAATCAGACAGTGAAGTCAATTGCGGTCACTTGTGGGCGTTGGCATATTCCTTGGCCCAGCCATCCACGAACGCGGACTTGACGCCATCCCAATTGCCGGTGCCTTGGGCATACTCGAGCAAAGCGGAGCCGAGGTCGTTCTTCCATTGTTCGGACGGCATCATGGTGAAGTTCCAAGACACTGCGGTGGTACCGGACTTTTGGTCGTCCATGGCGTCAGTGACCAGCGGGTTGTCGGATTTGACGCTGGAGAAGGTCTTGAACGGGGTGGTGAAGCCCATCTTCTGAGACAGCGCTTCTTTGCCCTTATCGGAGGTGATGACCCACTTCAGGAAGTCGGCGGTCGCTTTCTGATTGGCCTTGGATGCTTTCGAATTAATGCACCAGTAATTCTCGGAGCCGGTTGCCAGACCTTGGTTCTCCTCGCCCTTGGCGCCGATGTAGATTGGCATCATACCAACGGAATCGGCCTCCATGCCGGCTTTCTGCAAATCGGACCATGCCCAAGTGCCGTTTTGATAGAAAGCGGCCTCGCCGAGTGCGAATTCGGAATTGGCGTCGTCACCAGTCTTGGAGCTTAGTTGGGACGGCTCGGTGGTGGAATCGGTGATGTACAGGTCAAAGATGTTCTTGTACTCCGGCAGATAGGTTCCCTTGATAGTGGCCGGCTGTTCAGTGATGTTGTCATCTTTGAACTCATAGTAAAGAGGCAGGTTGGCTAGATGGGTCTTGAAACGCCAATCGGAGCTGGAGTCGAAACCAGCAGAGGTGAAGGCGCCCTTAATGCCGAGTTCATCCTTCTTGGACTGCATGTCGTCAGCAACGGCCTTCAGCTTACTAAAGGAGTTGATGTCTTTGATGGACTTGGCCTTGGCGCCGGAAGTGCTGAAGTATTTGTTAAGGATGTCTTTGTTGTAGATTAGGCCATAAGTCTCCATGACGTACGGTACGCCAACGACCTTGTCGCCATCCTTGAGGGCAACATCTTGATTCTGCAGTTGCTTGTATACCTCTGTGCCGGACATGTCAGCAGTGTAGTTCTTCCAGTTGGCGTAACCGACCGGACCGTTGACTTGGAACAGGGTCGGTGCCTCGGACTTAGCCATCTCGCTCTTGAGCTGCTGCTCATAGGTATTGGAGGCCGCGGTCTGAACGTTGACCTCGACACCGGTTTCCTTAGTGTACTCCGCAGCCAAATCGGCCCACTCGTCGGCGGCTTCTGGTTTGAAATTGAGGTAGTATACCTTGCCCTTGCTTGAATCAGAGCTCGATGAGCTGCCACAAGCGGCAAATGTCGTGACAGACATGGCGGTGACCGCAATGAGGGCTAGTGCGGACTTCAATTTACGATTCATCTTCGAACCTTCCTTTTCTGCATCGGGTCCAACGTCCCCGTTGGATATGTGCACTGAGATAGTGCTGCTTTCTGCCGATGCCCCTATTATGCATCACTTTCATCTTTTTTGCAAACGATGGCAGTATTTTGTTGATTTATCACGTTGCAATACCGGGCAATCCGCTATTTGCTGCCATTTTTAGGCATAAAATTAGGCGACACACTATGCAAGCGTTTGCTAAAAAAGTTGTACATCAAACGATTGACTGTAGCAAAAAGCCGCATCCCCTGAGAGACAAGGGATGCGGCTTGAGGTGAGCTACTTATGGATGACGTCAGCGCGGCCAACGTTCCTCGGCGCTAGGTAGTTGCGGAAATGGAGCGTGTGGCCCCTTCTGGTACCAGTAGGCAACTGATGCCACATCATCCTGACGTTCGAAGAATCCGCGGTGACCAACACCGATTTGCTGAACGGTCACCTTCAGGTTGGAACGGAAACGAATCGGATCGGGGATGTGCCAACGGTAGAAGCCACGCATCGGGGGGCAATCATCATTGTGATAATCGTTGTGAATCAGCTCGTCGTGTGAAGAGTAATACGGGTATCCGAGATACGGTGTGCAGTAGTTTTGCTCCACGGTCTTGCCATTGACCTGCTTGGCGAAGCTCCAAGAGCCTCCGAAATAGTCCTCGGTGCCGGTGCCGCAGATCGTGGGGTACTCTTCATCGTCATCGATGTAGAATTTGAATTCGCCTTCACCCCACCAGTAGCGCTCAAGCGTGGTCAGTGCCAGGTAGGTACCTACATAATGCCCTTCACCTTTCACGCCATCAAGCACCACATAGTCTCTCCCCTTTTCAGTAAGGCGCTGGCGCCGCCATTGTGCGTGGAAATAGGCAATGTCATCGTCGAACGGCTCGTCATTCACGGTGTAGTCAATCTGGTAGAAAAATGCGCTGATGGCGTTCTTGTGTTGGTTTTCGAGCGTGATGCGTGCGCGTGCGCCGAACGGCATCGAAAAGTACATGTTGAAACCGCGGTTCGGCACTACGGCGACAGGCATGGAATTTACTAGGCACGCACGGCCGAATCCGCAGCAAAAGAAGTCACCAAGCGGACACTCCACACTTGGTTCCTCCTCGTCATCCCAATAGAAGCGCAGCACAAGGTCCCGCAGTACAAAACAATCGGCATCGGTGGTCTTCTCGTCAACGGTTATCCAGATGTGTCGAATGCAGCCGGGGCCGGTGATATCAGCAAGAGTCGCCGTTGCGCCGACGGGTATGTTACGTAGGCAAGGGCTGCCTTTGCGACTTGGGCCAAGCTCACTGGCCGCTATGCCGCCTTTGCCCGGTTCGCCGGTCGGGTTTTCCGCGTTGACTGCGCGGCTTGATTCGTGCCGTATCTTGGTCAAGGATTCTAGTGTCATGTTCGTTCCTTTCATGGCGTATGCTGCGTCTGTTTGCGCGATACATTCATATCTGTGCGTATCAGCTTCGGTCACAGACGTTGTTTGTTTTTTGAATATGAGAAAGTCTCCATCGGCGAGCGAGAAAGCCGATGGAGACTGTGGTCATGCCGTTATGGACCAGGTGAAAATGGCGTTATGCGATTCACCGCGGCCCATAGGCGAATCACTTGTGGGTCGGTGGAAGCATGCCGAAGTTGTTTTCATAATCATTCCAGGCGCTGGTCCAATCGTCCAGATATGCCTTCTTCACGCCATTCCAGTCACCGGTGCCCTGAGCGTACTCGAGCAGTGCATTGGCCACGCCGTCAGCCCATGCCTGTCCCGGAATATAGGCGCCATGAATTGGAGTGAGGCCATCGGACTCAAGCTTGAGCGCGGACTTGGTCAGCGGGTTGTCAGGCTGGAAATCCTCGGAGTCAAAGGTGGTGAACGGAACGGCGAAGCCCATATCCTTGGAGAGAATCTTCTTGGCATCCTCGTCGGAGACCATCCACTTGATGAAATCCTCAGTGGCCTTCTTGTCCTTGTCGGAAGCGTTCTTGTTCACAGACCAGGAGATGTCATAGATGGAGTTCGCGGCGTACTTGCTCTCATTCGGGAAACCCATGTAGTACGGCAGCATGGCCAAGTCTTCATCGGCAACTTCGTTGCCTTTGATCTGGCTATAGGCCCATACACCATTCGGGTAGAAAGCGACCTTGCCGGCGGAGAACTCGGCGGTGGAGTCCTCATAATTCACCGAGCCAAGCATGGTGTTTTCGGTCGGGTTGTCCTTCATCTCGAGATCCCACAGATTCTTGTAGTTATCGAGATAGGTGCCCTTGAGTTCCTTCTCGAAGTCCACGCCCTCGTCAATGTACTCGTAGGCGACTGGCACCTGAGTCATATGCGAAGCATATCGGTAGTAGTTGGATGAGTCCAGACCCGGCGTGGAGAACGCGCCGTCGATACCCAAATCATCCTTATGCTGTTGCATGCTGTCGGCGACCTTCTTCAAAGTGTTGTAGTCCTTGATGTCGTCGAAGGACTTGATGACGGCGTAGTCCTTTTTGGCATACTCGTTGATGAGCTTCTTGTTGACGATGATACCGAACCATTCGGCGGCATATGGCAGGCCGTACACGTTGTCGCCGTCCTTGTGGGCCATCTGCTTGCCCTGATCGTTGAGAAGCTTGTAAGCCTCAGTATCCTGCAAAGGTTCGAGGTAGTCCTTATATTTGGCATACTGATCGAAGCCGCCGATACCGAACATGGTCGGGGCGTTGTTCTTAGCGAGTTCGGACGACAGAGTGGACTCGTAGCTGCCGGAGGTGGCGCTCTGAATATCCACTTTCACGCCGGTTTGCTTGGTGTACATTTCGGCGAGTTCGTTCCACTGATTGACAACTTCCGGCTTGTTGTTCAGGAAATAGACATGTCCTTTGTCGTCCGCGGTGTTGGAACCGCAGGCGCCGACGCCCGTCAACATGGCCAACGCGCCGACAGCGGCGATGCCTTTCGTGAGATTCTTCATGGGGTTTCCTTTCCTCCTTGCGACCTTCCTTCGTCGGAAATCACTTGTCAAGGTCATATGCGGGCCCTCTCTTGCCTGATACAATCTGACCGTGGCCTGATTCTTGCAGACGGTCATCGTCTGTGTCGAACCGGTCCGAGATTGATTGTATCGAACCGGTTCGCTACTGTCAAAGTCGGAGGGTTTATGCGTGTTGGCGTATTTTTTGTTGCCGTATTGCGACATGTGTCGAGACTTTGCCGATACAAGTAGACGCTCTTTTTGGGAGCAATAGTGGCTTCGGACATGCCCAATAGTAGATGGCCATTATCCTCTGCGTGCGACTGCAGCAACATCGGGCGTGATAGCGGAAGATGGAAGGAGGGTTGCGTCATGGGGACGATATGACTGAAAATGATGGGCAGGATCGCCTATTCGGGCCGAATCCGAGTGGGCTGGATGAATCGCCTCACGGCATGATGGTGCTGGTGATTGTCGGCATGATCGTCGGCCTGTTGTCCGGCATGTTCGGCATCGGCGGCGGTACGGTGATCGTGCCCGCACTGGTGTGGCTCGGACTGTCGCAACGCCATGCGGCGGCGACCTCTATGCTGGCGATCGTACCGACGTCGATTTCCGGTGTGATTTCCTATGCGCACAATGGCAACGTCGACTGGGTCGCGGCCGCGCTGCTGAGCAACGCGCAATCCTGCTACGCCCGTGCCGAACTGGAAATGACGGGACTTGCCGGCGTGCTTGACGATGTGATCATCTCCAGCGAGGAGAAGATCCGCAAGCCCGCGCGCGACTTGTACATGCTGGCGCTCGACCGCGAATTCGTGACCGCCAAGCATGCGCTGATGGTGGGCAATGACGAGCAGAACGATATTGTTGGCGCTCGCACCGCGGGCATTGACGGCGTGTATTTCCGCACGGAGATTTCGCCGGCAGATGATCCGGAAACGTCGAGCTATGCGGTGCGTTCGTTTACCGGCGCCGATTATGAGGGATTGCTGGATTACGTGCTGAACGCATAAGCCTGCGTGGTGCATGGGTTTTGACAACGTTTGCAGTATAATAAAAAACAGATTGAGAGGGCGTTGTTGCTCCAAATACCCTCGTACTTGCCATTTTTGATTCACGGTACTAGTGCAGGGGTATTTGCATATGCAGCCCGCTGCTGTCTGTTGTCGCCGTCTGCGCGAATCCCGTTCCGCGTCTGCATCACCCCGGAATCGCTCCCAAATCCGACTTGTGCAGACGGAGGACTTGAATTGTGTGAACGTAAGGAAGTCTTGGAATGGCGTTACTTTCCGAGCATCCAGTCGATTGCGTTGGCAACGGTCACGCCGTCGCTTTTGCCGAGTCCGAAACGATCTAGCGTCAGCACCATTCTTTTCGCAGACAAATCGCGTGCATTCAGCAGTGGTGACAGTTCGCGCTCGCGAGTGTGCTCGTCCAATATGCTGGCGCTCACCTGGATATACAGTTTCTCTTCCGTAAGATCTGCATGTTTCCGAGTCGCAACAAAATCAATTTCAGCTTTACCGATTTTCCCGACGCGAATCTGATATCCGCGAATCTTAAGCTCATTATGTACGGCATTTTCCAGAAGAAATCCGAAATCTTCTATGGAATATCCGAGCAGCATATTGCGAATTCCTAAATCTGCTGGATAATACTTAGCTAATCCTTGTAAATATGCGCCACCTTTAACGTTAATTCGTTGCGCATTGTAGAAAAGAAAAGCATTGAGAAGTCCACTAATATATCGTTCGATGGTCTCATTTGAAGCTGGTCGATGCGCGCTTCTCAATCGATTTTCTATCTTCGAAGTTGAGACTGGAGATCCTGCGGTATCTGCCAAATATCGTGCGACATCGTTGAAAACTAGTGGATTTCTTACTTGCAGAAATTGCGAAATATCTCGCACCAAAATAGTGTCGTAAATTCCGGAAAGCACGGTGTATGCCAGGTTTTGATCGGTGCCTTGATTCACGACCGGCGGCAATCCTCCATATCTTGTGTACCTTTCGAAAGCCGCGTTCTCGTCGGTCAGATCGGCGTACGCCATGAATTCCGCGAAAGAAAGCGGAAATACATTGATCTCCATGTATCTGCCGGAAAGCAGCGTTGCCAGCTGGCTGGAAAGCAGGTAGGCGTTCGATCCAGTGATGGTGATGTCCACGTCGGCATCCGTGTGGAGCGCGTTCACGGCTCGCTCCCACTTGTCCACCAGTTGCACCTCGTCGAGCAGCAGATAATAGTGGTCGTCTTGCTGCATACGGTCGGCGATCGCGTTGTGCAGGTCTTCGAAGGTGAATGACGAGTATTGGAACGATTCCAGGTTCATCATGATGATGTGGTCTTCGGCGATGCCCTGCTGCAGAAGATGCTGTCGGAAGAGTGTGAGTAGTGATGATTTTCCGCAGCGGCGCATGCCCGTGATGACTTTGATGAGGCTGTTGTCTTGCGCCGCGACGAGTTTGCTGAGGTACTGCGGCCTGGGTTTAAGTTTCATGATGTTCAACTTTTGCTAGTGTATCCGGAAAAGTATGTATTCTAATGCGACTTTCACTAGTATACCTTTAAAAGTGTGCTCTGAGATACGACTTTTACTAGTATGACCGGAAAAGTGTGTGCCATAATATGACTTTTGCCGGTATGGCTGGAAAAGTACGGCCGTACGGTTGTGGGCTGGGGGGGTAGGGTGAACTCGCGCAGGCTGCTCGTGCGCGGGCATCGCATACCGAATCCGAAGCAATGTGCGCGTGCAAACGGGTGCATGTAACGTTGGGCAAATCTTGGCATGGGAGGGGGCTTTTTCTCTTCTTGCTTTCTCGCAATGTGCCGGGTTTGCGGTGCTGAAATGTGCGGGAATGTACTATCGCAACTATCGCAATTATCGCAAGATGAAGAAAGTGCGATGGTAGGGGAGAGATGAAGA
>ERZ839489.606-NODE-606-length-33936-cov-150.826540_pt1 | contig 33936 bp, 29 predicted proteins | sample MGYA00519938_ERZ839489 | MGnify/ENA primary metagenome ERZ839489 (study PRJEB31850, sample SAMEA3708846) | human gut metagenome | biome: human gut; feature: human-associated habitat; material: faeces | place: China | collected 2014 ...
TTGCAGCAACTTTGATATCTTATCACATCCAACCGGCTGTTGTCAAGAACTTTTTCATTTCTTTTTTTACAGCTCTTTGCCAGACGCAACTCGTTTATGTTATCACGAGTCTTTTTAGATGTCAAGAACTTTTTTTCATTTCTTTCCATCAACGCAGAAGGAGGGATTTGAACCCTCGCACGGTGCAAACCGTCTATACCCTTAGCAGGGGCACCTCTTCAGCCACTTGAGTACTTCTGCACGTCACTGATTACTCAGTGAGCAAAATCAATTATACTAAAACATTTTACATTTGTCAACGGTATTTTTTACATTTCTTCAAATTCTTTAATTGTTTCTTCGATTCGTTGTTTTACCATCGCCGCAATCTCCGTTGTCTTCATCCCCTGGTATTTTTCATACGGGATTGGCTCCAGAAAATGTACCTGTACCGTCAGCTTCTTAATAGAATTCGTATCAAAGGATTTGTACGAATCGATCAGAGCCACCGGCACGATGGGGCACTGGGCTTTGACTGCACTTTTAAAACTCCCGCCTTTAAAGTCCAGAAGCTGATTTCCCTTCCGGCTTCTGGTTCCCTCGGCAAAGATCAGATAGTTCCGGCCTTCTTTCACTTCTTCTGCTACCTGTTTGATCACCTGCAACCCCTGACGTAGATCATTTCGATCTAACGGAATGGCTTTCATGCAGGCAAAGACCTGTTTTAAGAACGGTACATTCTCCACTTCTTTTTTCATCACTACCGAAAACGGACGTGGACAGACTTCGAGTATTGCCAACACATCATATAGCCCCTGATGGTTTGGAAAAAACATGAATCCATCCTGCTTCGGGATGTTTTCCACTCCATAGGCATCGATGGTGATACGACCGCCGATATTCGCCCGGCGGTCGATCATTTTTAATATCTGATATCTTTCTTCTTCGGTGTATTTTTCTACGTGGGCTGCCGTATAGCACAGTTTAAACCAGCCATACGGAACAAACCACAGATTCCGTAACACCATTAACAGAATTCGTTTCATTCTTCAGACTCCGTATCTTCCTGTTCGTTTACTTCTGTATTTTCTTCTTTTTCCCGTACTTTTGCGATACTTGCAACAGAAACTTTCTCATCCAGGTTCATCAGTTTGACACCAGATGTGATTCTTCCCAGAATTGAGATATCCGAGCAGGCAATCCGGATAATGATTCCTTCGGTGGTGATCATCATTACTTCATTGTCATCATTGACTGCCTTTACCCCTACCACATTACCGGTCTTTTCAGTAATCTTATAGCATTTCACACCTTTTCCGCCACGATTCTGTACGGAGAATTCGCTCATGGAGGTACGTTTACCCATACCTTTTTCCGATACGATCAGAAGGTAATCACCCTGGGAGCACAGCTGCATGCCGATGATTTCATCCCCGTCACTGAGGTTGATACCACGAACACCCATGGATACTCTTCCGGTGCTTCTGACATCCGTATCTTTAAAGCGGATACACTGGCCGTATTTGGTTACCAGAATGATATCTTTCTTGTTATCTGTGAATTTTACTTCGATCAGTTCATCGTCATCTTTCAGAGAGATAGCCGCAAGACCTGTCTTTCTGACATTTGCATAATCCTGGATCGGTGTTTTCTTCACGATACCGCTCTTGGTTGCCATGAACAGGTACTGACCCTGGCTGTAATCTTTCAGGGACAGAACCGCTGTGATCTTCTCGCCCGCCTGTAACTGTAACAGGTTGATGATTGCCGTACCACGGGCAGTTCTTCCTGCTTCCGGAATCTCATATGCTTTCAGGCGGTACACTTTACCCATGTTGGTAAAGAACATCAGATAATGATGGGTCGTTGTCATCAGCAGTTCATCGATATAATCGTCCTCGATAGTCTGCATACCCTTGATGCCCTTGCCGCCACGGTTCTGGCTTCGGAAGTTATCTACGGTCATTCGTTTGATATAGCCTAATTTTGTCATGGTAATGACGGTATTTTCATTCGGAATCATATCCTCCATGGAAATATCGAACTCGTCAAATCCGATGGCTGTCTTTCTCTCATCACCGTATTTTTCACTGATAGCAAGGATCTCCTCGCGTATCACGCGAAGCAGCAGATTTCTGTCTGCCAGGATGGCTTCCAGTCTGCGGATACGAGCCATCAGTTCTTTGTATTCTGCTTCCAGTTTTTCTCTTTCCAGACCGGTCAGTGTACGAAGACGCATATCTACGATGGCCTGTGCCTGTGCATCGGAAAGTTCAAAACGTTCCATCAATCTGGCTTTTGCCACCTGAGTATTCTCAGAACCACGGATGATACGAATCACTTCATCGATATTATCCAACGCCTTTAAGAGCCCTTCCAGAATATGAGCACGTTCTCTTGCTTTGTTCAGATCGTACTGGGTTCTTCTGGTCACAACCTCTTCCTGATGAGCCAGATAATGTTTCAGTATCTCCATCAGATTCATGACCTTCGGCTGGTTGTTGACCAGTGCCAGCATGATCACACCAAAAGTATCCTGTAACTGCGTATGTTTATACAGTTTGTTTAACAGTACATTTGCATTGACATCTCTTCGCAGTTCGATGCAGATGCGCATACCTTCTCTGCTGGAATGGTCATTCAAAGCGGTGATACCGTCTATTTTCTTTTCTTTTACCAGATCTGCGATTTTTTCGATCAGTCTGGCTTTGTTGACCAGATACGGAAGTTCCGTAACAATAATCTGGCTCTTTCCGTTTGGTAATGTCTCAATATTCGACACTGCACGGACACGGATCTTGCCGCGGCCTGTCCGGTACGCTTCCTCGATACCTCTGGTTCCAAGGATCGTTGCTCCGGTTGGAAAGTCCGGTCCTTTTACAATCTTTAAGATCTCTTCGATCTCGGTATCCCGGTTTTCTTCCACGATATTATCAATGATCTTCACCACCGCAGCAATAATCTCTTTTAAGTTATGTGGCGGAATGTTGGTCGCCATACCTACCGCGATTCCGGAGGTACCGTTTACCAGAAGGTTCGGATAACGAGCCGGAAGTACCGTCGGCTCTTTTTCTGTTTCATCAAAGTTCGGAGCAAAGTCCACGGTATTTTTATTGATATCCGCAAGCATCTCCATGGAAATTTTACTCAGACGCGCCTCAGTATATCGCATGGCAGCCGCGCCGTCTCCATCCACAGAACCGAAGTTTCCATGTCCGTCAACCAGCGGATAACGGGTGGACCAGTCCTGTGCCATATTAACCAGGGCTCCATAGATAGAACTGTCACCGTGCGGATGATATTTACCCATGGTATCACCAACGATACGTGCGCATTTTCTGTGTGGTTTATCCGGACCGTTGTTCAATTCAATCATAGAGAACAGTACTCTTCGCTGTACCGGCTTTAATCCGTCTCTGACATCCGGCAGCGCACGGGATGCGATGACACTCATGGCATAATCGATATACGATTCTTCCATTGTCTTTTTCAGATCCACCTCATGAACCTTGTCAAAAATATTGTCTTCCATCTTTTTCTCCTATTCGTAACTGTTCAGTACCTTCAAGGAATATTTCTTACTGAACAGTTATCTTTTTCATCCTTTGGATTAAATATCAAGATTTTTAACTTTTAATGCATTTTCCTCTATGAACTCACGACGCGGTTCTACTTTATCTCCCATCAGAGTGGTAAAAGTAAGGTCAAGTTCCGATGAAGTCTCATCGTCCATGGTCACACGAAGAAGCACTCTTCGCTCCGGATCCATGGTGGTCTCCCACAGCTGATCCGCATCCATCTCACCCAGACCTTTGTATCGCTGGATCTTGTTGTTACCGTCTCTTCCGATCTCAGTCAGGATATTATCCAGTTCCTTATCGTCGTATGCATACCAGATTTTCTTATTTTTCTCAATTTTATACAGCGGTGGCTGTGCCAGATACACATATCCCTGTTTGATCAGTTCCGGCATAAAACGATACAGGAACGTCAACATCAGGGTAGCAATATGTGCACCGTCCACATCGGCATCGGTCATGATGATGATCTTGTGATACCGCAGTTTGGAAATATCAAAATCTTCATGGATACCGGTACCAAATGCAGTGATCATGGCTTTGATCTCCGCATTGCCGTAGATTCGATCCAGGCGGGCTTTCTCCACATTCAGGATCTTTCCACGAAGCGGCAGGATCGCCTGGGTTGCACGGCTTCTCGCTGTCTTGGCAGAACCGCCGGCAGAATCCCCCTCTACGATGTAGATCTCACAGTTTTTGGGATCTTTATCCGTACAGTCTGCCAGTTTTCCCGGAAGAGACAATCCTTCCAGTGCAGATTTTCGTCTGGTCAGATCACGGGCTTTTCTCGCCGCATCTCTGGCACGTTGTGCCAGTACAGATTTGTCCACGATGGTTTTTGCCACAGACGGATTCTGCTCCAGAAAAATCTCCAGCGTTCTGCTTACCACCGCATCCACTGCACCTCTCGCCTCACTGTTACCCAGCTTCTGTTTCGTCTGTCCTTCAAACTGCGGTTCTTCAATTTTTACACTGATGATGGCGGTCAGACCCTCACGGATATCTTCCCCTGCCAGTTTTTCGTTTTCTTTTAACAGTTTGTTTTTCCTGGCATACTCATTAAAAGTCTTTGTCAGTGCATTACGAAATCCAACTACATGGGTTCCACCTTCCGGTGTGGTGATGTTATTAACAAATCCATAGGTGGTTTCATTATAGGAATCGTTATGCTGCATCGCCACTTCCACCGCCACGCCGTCTTTGGTTCCCTCACAGTAGATAATTTCCGGATATAACGCTTCCTTACTACGATTTAAGTACGTAACGAATTCTTTGATTCCGCCCTCGTAATGAAACTCTTTGACCAGTTCCTTTTCTCCACGCTCATCAGTAAGACGGATTTTTAATCCTTTGGTCAAAAATGCCATCTCACGGAATCTCTGTTTCAGGGTATCAAAATCAAACACCGTTTCTTCAAAAATCTCTTTATCCGGCAGAAACGATACCATAGTTCCTGTTTTTTCCTGCTCACACTCTCCGATGACTTTTAATTTGTATATGGTTTTTCCCCGTTCATATCTCTGACGGTATACCTTGCCCTCATGGTAGATCGTAACTTCCAGCCACTCGGAAAGTGCATTGACTACGGATGCACCTACCCCATGAAGTCCTCCGGATACCTTGTATCCTCCACCGCCAAATTTTCCTCCTGCATGAAGGATGGTGAATACAACTTCCACGGCCGGAATCCCCGCTTTGTGATTGATTCCCACAGGGATACCCCTTCCGTTATCTATGACGGTAATGGAATTATCTTCCTGAATTTTGACATCGATTACATCACAAAATCCAGCCAGTGCCTCATCAACTGCATTATCTACAATCTCATAGACCAGATGATGAAGTCCGCGGATCGATGTACTTCCGATGTACATACCGGGTCTTTTTCTGACCGCTTCCAAACCTTCCAATATCTGGATTTGATCTGCTCCGTATTCTGTACTCATCCTTATCCTCCTAAATTTTTATTTAAAAATCAATTTTTCCTTCGGTCACCCGAAATACTCTGTCAATCGAAAAATTATTCTCGATCAGTTCATCCAGACCGGTACATGTGATCACCGTCTGGATATTGTGAATGCTCTGCAGCAGATAATTCTGCCTGCTGCTGTCAAGCTCCGACAACACATCGTCCAGAAGAAGGACCGGATGATCCTTCGTCACCTTTTCCACCAGATAGATTTCTGACATTTTTAAAGAAAGAGCTGCCGTACGCTGCTGCCCCTGAGAACCATACTTTCGAATATCGATTCCGTTGGTCTGTACACAAAAATCGTCTCTGTGAGGACCTACGGACGTCACACGGAAACGAAGATCTTTTTCTCTCGCACTCTGCAGTTTTTCTTCAAATACTTTCTCTTCCACATCCGGTTCATACAACAGCCGGATTTCTTCTTTCTTCCCGGTCAGGTTGCTGTGGATCTGCCGGATAATCTCTCCCAGTTCTTCCATAAACTGCCTTCTCAGAGAAATGATCTTCTTCCCGTAAGAAACCAGCTGCATATCCCACACATCCAACGTCTCCGTCAATCCGGGCTGAAAACCGATGTCTTTTAACAGCTTATTTCGCTGATTTAACACCTTATTATAACTCGTCAGCTCCTGTAAGTAAACTTTATTTAACTGACAAAGTTCCAAATCCATAAATCTTCTCCTCTCGGAAGGCCCGTTTTTGATGATATTCAGGTCTTCCGGAGAGAATGCCACAAGATTCACGATGCCGAAAAGTTCTGCTGCTTTCCTGATCGGAATCCCGTCGATGGCGATGCCTTTGGCTTTATTTTTTTTCAGATGCATATCGATCTTATGAGATACTCCATCCTTTTTTACCATCATCCGGATATGCGACTCGTCCTGATCAAACCGGATCATCTCTTTATCCTTGCTTCCCCGGTGCGATTTTGTGGTTCCGCAAAGATAGATGGCCTCGAGCACATTTGTCTTCCCCTGAGCATTATCTCCATAAAGGATATTCGTCCCCGGGTCCAGAACAATAGACAGTTCCTCATAGTTTCGAAAATTTTTCAATTCCAACGATTCAATGTACATACTTTTTATTTTTCAATCCGCAGTTCCTGTCCGTCAAAAGAAACCACATCTCCGTCGTATAATTTTCGGCCTCGTCTTATGTCAACCTCGTTGTTTACCTTTACTAAACCATCCTGGATCACCAGTTTGGCTTCCACGCCGTCTTCCACCAGGTTCGCAGCTTTCAACGCCTGCCCGAGTTTGATATATTCGTCTCTCAGTTTAATTATTTCCATTTTTTCTCACTTTCTTACCGTGCGGTATTAAAATTCACCGGAAGAATCAGATAAATATAGGATTCTTCTTCGTTTTTGATGAAACAAGGAGCCTTTGGATTGACCAGATAAATAGAAATTTCTTCATCATCGATCACTTTCAGCGCGTCGATTAGAAACTTCGGATTGAATCCGATCATAATATCTTTTCCTTCTTTATCGATATCGATTTCTTCATTCATGGAACCCATCTGGGAATTGATGTTCAGCTGCATACCGGTATCATCGATCGTAATAATGATCGGTTTTTTGTCACCTTCTTTTACAAAAAGTGTGGCACGGTCGATACAATCAAGGAATTCCCGTTTATTAATCTTCACTTTTGTCTCATAATCGCTGGAAAGCATCTGATCGATCCGGAAATATTCTCCTTCGATCAGTCTGGAAACAACTACTGTATCATCAAATTCAAAAACAATATGATTGTCTGTAAAGAAAATCTTTACCTGATCTTCTACTTCACCCGAAAGGATCTTGCTGATTTCATTTAATGTCTTTCCAGGAACGACAACCTTTCTTGAAGGGTAATTATCTTTCAATTCAATTTTCCGAATAGCGATCCGGTGACCGTCCAGTGAAACTACTTTCAAGATATTTTCTTTCATTTCAAAGAGTTCGCCGGTCATCAGTTTGTTATTTTCATTTGCTGCAATTGAGAATATTGTCTGACGAATCACCTCTTTTAATGTAAATTGCGAGATTTCGATACCTTCACTACGTTCAATAACTGGCAGATAAGCGAAATCATCTCCGGATTTTCCTGGAATTGTGAATTTTGCTTTTTCACAGGTAATTGTTGTATTCAAGTTAGTATCTGTTTGAATGCAGACATCACTGTCCGGAAGTTTACGGATAATATCAGAAAAAAGTTTTGCATCAAGAGCAACAATACCTTTTTCTTCAATGATACCTTTCACTTTTGTTTCAATACCCAGTTCCATATCATTAGAGGTAAAAGTGATTTCCGTTGCAGAAGCATCTATCAGAATACATTCTAGAATGGGCATGGTTGTTTTAGAAGAAACAGCCTTCAGTGAAATGTTGACGCTCTTTAATAATTCGTTTTTGGCACAGATTAATTTCATAATGTGAATAACTTCCTTCCCTGAACCCGAGGGCTCATGTATAAAAAAATAATAAGAAATTCGTAGTATTCGTAGTAGGGGCTGTGAAAATGTGTAAAAGTAGTATCAGCCCCGAAAATATAAGGAATTTTCCATTGGATAACTGTGTGCATCCTGTAGAAGATGCCTGTGTATGATTTGTGGATGCCCGAAGCCCGATCACTTTGTCCACACAACATACACAGGGAATTCACAAACAGAATGTGGATAACTCATACTTTCTAGGAAGGGCATTTAATTTCCCGGCTGAAGCTTTTTCTTCAGAATTTCAATTGCTTTTTGAGTTGTCTGTGAATTCTGTAATTCCTGTTCGATTTTGTCGCAACCGTGCATGATAGTTGTATGATCACGATTTCCCATACACTGACCGATGGATTTCAGCGGAATATTGGCCAGCTCACGGCAAAGATACATGGCAATTTGCCGAGGATAGACGACTTTACTGTTTCTTTTAGTACCAATAATATCCTCCGGTGTGATGTCATAATGTTCGGCCACAGTATTGATGATATATTCCGGAGTGATGATCTTCTTATCATTTGGAGAGATGATATCTTTCAGTACGGTTTCGGCCAGCTCCATCGTAACTTCCCGTTTTTCCAGGTTTGCATAAGCGATAATTTTATTTAAAGATCCTTCCAGTTCACGAATATTGGACTTAATGTTCTTGGCAATATATTCAATAATGGAATCATCCAGGTTGTAACCGTCCATTTCTTCTTTTTTCCGGAGAATCGCAACACGGGTCTCGTAGTCAGGAGAAGAAATATCAGCCAACAGTCCCCATTCAAACCGAGAACGGATACGATCTTCGAGAATTTCCATATCTTTTGGTGGTTTATCACTGGAGATAATGATCTGTTTTTTAGCACTGTGCAGAGCATTAAAGGTATGGAAAAATTCTTCCTGTGTAGATTCTTTTCCGATGATGAACTGGATATCATCGATCAGTAAAACATCGATGTTTCGGTACTTTTCACGGAATTTTGTCATTGCGGTATTGTTACCGTTTCGGATTGCTTCGATCAGTTCATTTGTGAATTCCTCACTGGTGGTATACAGAATCTTGGTGGAAGGATTTCTTTCTAATATAAAGTGTGCAACGGAATGCATCAGATGAGTCTTTCCAAGACCAACACCTCCATATAAAAAGAGAGGATTGTAGATTTCTCCCGGAGATTCTGCCACGGCCAGGGATGCAGCATGGGCAAATTTGTTGTTGCTTCCGACGACAAAGGTATCGAAGGTGTATTTTGGATTCAGGTTTGCCATTTCCATGCTGGTATTATAATTAGTAGAAACAGGGACCTCTTTTTCTACATTTTGTATATCTTCCGGCAGGACGAACTTAATGTCGTAGTCGGACCCGGTCAGTTCTGAAATAGCAACTTTCAGTGGGAGGGCATACTTTTTGCTGATATAGTTAAGTCCAACCTGCTGAGAAGGAACCAGTATGGTAACCACCTGGTCATCGATACTGTGAATCGTCAGCGGTTTTAACCAGGTTTTAAAAGAGACATCTGATAATTCGTGTTCTGTCTTTACTGTTTCCAATATTTCGTCCCATTTTTCGTAAATAATGTTCATGATTTCCTCCATAAGTGCAAGGCAGCTGATAGAACGAGCTACTTTCTCTACCATATCTTATAATAAAATGTGGATTTTAGCAACGACTAAATGTGGATAAGTCGATAAAAAAACAAAGGACAAATACTTATCTCGTGGATAAATAAAAAGGCAGCAGAAGTTATGCACATAGAAAAAGACAGAAAAACAGGGAATTATGGGAATTGTCCAAAATGTATACACATCAAATACAGTAGTTATCCACAAGTTATCCACATCGGGTGGATAACTTACGTAAACCATGTGTACAGTCGGTGTAAAGATGTGTGTAACCGAATATGGGAATCAGCAGTGTTCTATCCAGGGCAGTATTATCTGTGGGAACAGCAGGAGCAGGAGATACTTATTTTAGCGATAAATTGAAAAAAATCAGGAAAAAACGGCGATTTTACTTGACGTAGCATTTATTTATGAATATAATTGAAACGATGTTTTCTGACATACATGAAAAGACGATCATAACCGAATAATGGATATTAAAGGAGGTGCCTTAGATATGAAAATGACATTTCAGCCGAAAAAGAGATCCAGAGCAAAAGTTCACGGATTCAGAGCAAGAATGAGTACAAAAGGTGGCAGAAAAGTACTGGCTGCCAGAAGATTAAAAGGAAGAAAAAGCTTATCAGCATAAGACATAAGACCGCATACATTGTGGTCTTTTCTTCTATCTAAAAGATTTAAAAAAATTTTCTTTAAAGGTAAGGAATTTCTATGAAATATAAAGATGCAGAGAGCTTAAAAAAGAACAGAGATTTTCAGCTGGTATATAAAACAGGAACATCTTATGTAAATAAATATTTAGTCATGTATGCAAGAGAGAATCAGCTGGGGAAAAACAGAATCGGAATCTCCGTCAGTAAAAAAGTGGGCAACAGTGTAGTGCGCCACCGGCTCTGCAGACTGGTAAGAGAAAGTTACCGGCTGCATGAGGATGTATTTCGTAGAGGGTTTGATATTGTTGTGGTAGCCCGCGTGAGTGCAAAAGAGAGAACGTTTCGTGAGATTGAGAGTGCATTCCTACACCTTGGCAGGTTACATCACCTTGTAGAAAAGGAAGAACATGAAAGCAATATTGATTAAAGGAATCAGATTCTACCAGAAATATATTTCCCCTTTAAAGAGTACCAAGTGTCCTTATTTTCCGTCCTGTTCGCAGTACGGACTGGAGGCAATTGAAAAATACGGAGCGTTTAAGGGCTCTCTTTTAGCGCTATGGAGGATCTTACGGTGTAATCCGTTCTCCAAAGGCGGAGTGGATCCGGTTCCGTAGATTGATGTAATGGGAATTACATTTAAGGAGGAAACATAATTGAATATCGTAATGACGAAGGTTTCGATGCCTATTATCGGATGGGTAAGTGAAATTCTGGGATGGATGATCAATGTGATATACAGCGGTCTTGAACTGATCGGGATTACAAACATCGGTTTGTCCATTATTTTATTTACACTGGTTGTATATCTTCTGATGACTCCGTTGCAGATCAAACAGCAGAAATTTTCCAAGTTAAATGCTGTCATGCAGCCTGAGATCCAGAAGATCCAGAAGAAATACAATGGTAAAAAAGACCAGGATTCTATGATGAAGCAGAACGAGGAGATCAGTGCCGTATATCAGAAATATGGTGTATCTCCAACAGGAAGCTGCGTACAGCTGTTGGTTCAGATGCCGGTTCTGCTGGCTTTGTACCAGGTAATCTATCACATTCCGGGATATATCTCCGGAGTAAGAAATGTATTTACCGGACTGACAGCAAAAATCATGTCTGTAGATGGATTTGGAACTATTATCAGTAATTTCCTGACAGACAATAAGATTACCATGACAGGAATTACAGCTAATACAGAATTTACAAAAGAAACAACCATTGATTTTCTGTACAAACTGTCTCCGTCACAGATGGAAAAGTTTGCAAACATCAGCGATTTCAGCGGCTTTGCAGATCTGTTTGATAAAGTAGCGCAGCAGACCAGCCATATGAATACATTCCTGAACCTGAATATCTCAGATACCCCTCTGGCTATTATCAAAAGCGGTATGGCCCAGGGCGGAGGAGCAGGATACCTTCTGGTCTTTTCCGCTGTTATGGTTCCGATTCTTGCATGGCTGACCCAGTGGATGAACTATAAACTGATGCCACAGCCACAGCAGGCAGCGAACAGCGAACCAAGTGCAATGGAAGCTTCTATGAAGAGCATGAATACGTTCATGCCGATCATGTCTGCCGTATTCTGTTTCACATTCCCGGTAGGTATCGGTATTTACTGGGTAATCGGTGCGGTGATCCGTTGTATCCAGCAGCTGGTGATCAACCGGAAGATGGAGCAGATGGATATGGAAGAGCTGGTTCGTCATAATCAGGAAAAGATGAAGAAAAAGATGGAAAAAAGAGGTGTGTCTGCACAGCAGATCAACCAGCAGGCAAGAATGAATGCAAGAAACATTCAGGCGCCTGATAAAACATCCGGTCTGAGTCAGGAAGAAAAAGCTGCACAGAGAAAGAAAGCAACGGAATATTATAATAATGCCAATGTAAAACCGGGTAGCCTTGCTGCCAAGGCAAACATGGTAAAACAGTTTGATGAAAAGAACACAAAGAAGAAATAGGGGGAGAAAGGGCTATGGAATTCAAAGAGATTACTGCGAAAACCGTCGATGAAGCCATCACAAAGGCTTGTCTGGAGTTTGAAACTTCCAGTGATAACTTAGAGATTCAGGTTGTCCAGGAGGGTACTTCCGGTTTCTTGGGATTTATCGGCAGCAAACCTGCCGTGATCAAAGTTCGTAAAAAGGTGCAGGAAGAAGAGTTTGACATCTTAAAAGAGCTGGCAAAAGAAGAGAAAAAGGAAAAGAAAACCCCTGTTAAGGAAGAAAAGAAAGAACCCAAAAAAGAAATCAAGAAAGAAATGAAACCGGTAAAAGAGCCGAAAAAAGGAACTGTCACAAAAACACAGACAGAGAACAAGGAAGTAAAACCGGTGGCAAAAGAAGCGCAGCCGAAGCCGGAACCGAGAAAACCGGTTGTCCGTACCGAAGAACAGGTACAGCAGATGAAACAGGATGCAGAAAAATTTCTGACCGGCGTATTTGGTGCAATGGAACTTCCGGTGGAGATTACCATGAACTATGATAAGACCGCCGACTGCCTGGAAATTGATTTTGCCGGAGAGGATATGGGTATTCTGATCGGTAAGAGAGGACAGACACTGGATTCTCTGCAGTATCTGACCAGCCTGGTTGTTAACAAAGAGCAGCAGGAATATGTCAGAGTGAAAGTAGACACAGAAAACTACAGAAGCCGCAGAAAAGACACGCTGGAAAACCTGGCAAAGAACATTGCTTTCAAAGTGCGTAAAACAAGAAAGCCGGTAGTGTTAGAACCAATGAATCCTTATGAGAGAAGAATCATCCATTCTGCACTGCAGGGAAACAAGTACGTGGAAACATACAGTGAGGGCAATGAACCTTACCGTCATGTAGTAGTTGTTTATAAAGGTAAATAAGTTGTTGAATGGAAAAGATGTTATTTCACGGGGTGTGAGTAGCATCTTTTCCTGTTTTAAGGAGTAAGACAGAGATGACAGGAGATACGATTGCGGCAATTGCCACAGCGATGAGTGCTTCAGGAATCGGCATTATCCGTATCAGCGGTGACGATAGCATGGAGATCATCAGCAAAGTATACCGCTCAAAAGGCGGAAAAAAGAAGATAAAAGAAGCCGAAAGCCATACGATCCATTACGGATTTATCTATGACAACGATACCATGATCGATGAAGTCCTGGTGATGATCATGAAAGGACCGAGAAGTTATACCGGAGAAGATACGGTGGAGATCGACTGCCACGGCGGCGTTCTTGCCATGAAAAAGGTACTCGAAGCCGTGATCCATGCGGGTGCAAGACCGGCGGAACCGGGAGAATTTACCAAGCGTGCCTTCTTAAACGGAAGGATCGATCTGTCTCAGGCAGAGGCGGTGATCGATGTGATCCAGGCGAAGAATGAATACGCACTAAAAAGCTCGTTAAGCCAGCTGAAAGGCTCTGTCTTAACGTCCATCAAAGAGATCCGAAGCAGTATCCTGTATCATATCGCGTATATTGAATCGGCGCTGGATGATCCGGAACATATCAGTCTGGACGGGTACAGCGAGAAACTCGCGCAGACGGTAGAAGAGGAAAAGAAGAAGATCCGTCGTCTGGCGGACTCTTTTGACGAAGGAAAGATGATACGGGAAGGTATCCGGACCGTGATCGTGGGAAAACCGAACGCGGGAAAATCTTCTCTGTTAAATTATCTGGTCGGAGAGGAAAAGGCGATCGTCACGGATATCGCCGGAACGACGAGAGATGTCCTTGAGGAGACAATCGTTTTACAGGGAATCTCCCTTCGGATGATGGATACGGCGGGAATCCGGGCAACGGAAGATGTGGTGGAAAAAATCGGCGTGGAGAGAGCCAGAGCTTACGCAAAAGACGCGGATCTGGTATTATATGTCGTGGATTCCTCCATTCCGTTAGATGAAAATGATGAGGAAATTCTGGAGATTCTCCGGGATAAAAAAGCGATCATTCTGTTAAACAAGAGCGACCTGACTCCGGTGGTGACAAAAGAGATGCTGGAAGCGCGCACGGATATGCCGGTGCTCGCGATCTCCGCAAGACAGGAGCAGGGTGTAGAACTTCTCGAAGAACAGATCAAATCGATGTTTTGTGCAGGAGAATTGTCCTTTAATGATGAAGTATATATTACGAATGTCCGCCATAAGACGGCGCTTGAGGAAGCGTATCAGAGCCTTACGATGGTGGAAAACAGCATTGCCATGGAGATGCCGGAAGATTTCTTCTCTATCGATCTTATGAACGCATATGAGGCGCTTGGAAGGATTGTGGGAGAGTCGGTTGGAGAGGATCTGGTCAATGAGATCTTCAGCAAGTTCTGTACCGGCAAGTAAGAGTGGCAGAAGGAGAAAGAAATGAACAAACTGGTGGAATATATAGATGTCGCCGTTATCGGAGCCGGACACGCCGGCTGCGAGGCATCACTGGCAGCAGCCAGACTGGGGCTTGAAACTATGGTATTTACCGTCAGTGTGGACAGCATCGCGATGATGCCGTGTAACCCGAATATCGGAGGAAGCTCCAAAGGACATCTGGTAAAAGAAATCGATGCACTGGGCGGAGAGATGGGAAAGGTCATCGATAAGACCTTTATCCAGTCCAAGATGTTAAACAAATCCAAAGGACCGGCGGTACATTCCCTGCGTGCCCAGGCGGATAAGAAAAATTACAGCAATACCATGCGTCAGGTACTGGAGAATACCCCACATCTGACGATCAAACAGGCGGAAGTGACGGAACTGATTGTGGAAGATGGTACGATCAAGGGAGTAAAAACATATTCCGGCGCAACGTATTATGCAAAGGCAGTTGTTCTGTGTACCGGAACGTATCTGAAGGCGAGATGCATCTATGGAGATGTAAGTAATTATACCGGTCCGAACGGACTGCAGGCGGCCAATTACCTGACGGACTCTCTGAAAGCGAACGGTGTGGAGATGTTCCGTTTCAAGACCGGAACACCGGCACGTATCGATAAACGGTCGATTGATTTTTCGAAGATGGAAGAGCAGAAAGGGGATGAGAGAGTTGTTCCGTTTTCTTTCTCCACTGATCCGGAAAGCGTTCAGATCGATCAGGTATCCTGTTGGCTGACCTATACCAATGAGAAAACTCATGAGATCATCCGGGAAAATCTGGATCGCTCTCCGCTATATTCCGGTATGATCGAAGGAACCGGTCCACGATATTGTCCGTCCATCGAAGATAAAGTGGTCAGATTTGCAGATAAATCCAGACATCAGGTATTTATCGAACCGGAAGGGTTGAACACAAATGAAATGTATGTTGGCGGTATGTCAAGTTCTCTGCCGGAGGATGTCCAGTATGACATGTACCGCTCCGTACCGGGACTTGAACATGCGAAGATCGTGAGAAATGCTTACGCGATCGAGTATGACTGTATCAACCCGAGACAGCTGATGCCGACACTGGAATTTAAAAATATCAAAAATCTGTTCAGCGGCGGACAGTTTAACGGAAGTTCAGGCTATGAAGAGGCAGCTGCGCAGGGGTTGATCGCGGGTATCAACGCGGCATTGAAAGTCAAAGGTGAGGAACTGCTGGTACTTGATCGATCCGAAGCTTATATCGGAGTATTGATCGACGATCTGGTAACAAAAGAAAACCATGAGCCATATCGTATGATGACAAGCCGCGCCGAGTATCGTCTGCTGCTTCGCCAGGACAATGCAGATCTCAGACTCCGGGAAAAAGGCTACCGTGTCGGACTGATCAGCAAAGAACAGTATCAGGATATCCTGGAGAAAGAGCAGCTGATCAAAGAAGAAATCGAACGGGTGGAACACGTAAATGTAGGAGCATCGAGACCGGTACAGGAACTCTTGGAACAGTATGGAAGTACACCGTTGACTTCAGGATCCACTCTGGGTGAACTGATCCGCCGTCCGGAACTGAACTACGAAGTGCTGGCACCAATCGATAAAAACCGTCCGGAACTCCGCTATGACATCCGGGAACAGGTCAATATCAACATCAAGTATGATGGATATATCACCCGTCAGTTAAAACAGGTGGAACAGTTCAAAAAACTGGAAAGCAAAAAGATCCCGGAAGATATGGATTATGATCAGGTCAAGAGTCTGCGTATCGAAGCTGTACAGAAATTAAAACTGTACCGCCCGGTAAGCATCGGACAGGCCTCCCGTATCGCAGGGGTATCTCCGGCGGATGTATCGGTGCTGCTGGTATATCTGGAAAGTCATCGCGCGTAAAATGAGATATATGTGTGGCAGCAGAAGTTTCTGCTGCCGCCTACCTTAACACAGATGGAAGAAGTATGAAGTACAAATACAAGAATCGGCAATCAATCGTCAGGATTTGCTATAAAAAATGCAAAATCAGGCGGTTTAGATCCGTATGAAAAAAATGTAAGATAAGAAAAGAAAGGAACAAGCATGGCTCAATACGATACCACATGGTTTGAAAAAGGACTTGCCGAGCTGGAGATCACATTAAATGAAAAACAGATCGAACAGTTTCTGACCTACTATGAACTTCTGGTGGAATGGAACAAAGTAATGAACCTGACGGCCATTACCGAATACGAAGAAGTCATCACCAAACACTTCCTGGACAGTGTAGCATCTGTCAAAGTGTGTGATTACAGCAAACCGATGAAAATCCTGGATCTTGGAACAGGCGCCGGATTTCCCGGCATACCGTTAAAAATCGCTTTTCCGGATCAGGAGATCGTCCTTCTCGACTCTTTGAACAAGCGTGTCAAATTCCTGAACACCGTCATTGAAACCCTCGGTCTCACAGGAATCCGCGCTATCCACGGAAGAGCCGAAGACTACGCCCGTCAGGCAGACTACAGAGAACAGTTCGATCTGTGTGTCTCACGCGCTGTAGCCAACCTGAGTACGCTATCCGAATACTGCCTGCCCTATGTAAAAACAGGCGGTTACTTCATCCCGTACAAATCCGGCAGAATCCAGGAGGAACTGACCGAAGCCAAAACCGCCATCAAAATCCTTGGCGGCAGCCTGGAAAAAACCGAAAAATTCCAGCTGGCAGACACCGACATGGAAAGATCCTTCGTAGTCATCCGAAAAACCAAACCAACCGGCAAAAAGTTCCCAAGAAAAGCCGGTTTACCATCCAAAGAACCAATCAAATAACACATCAACGCAAGAAAACTCCGTGAGAAGCCGAAAAACGGCTCAAAACGGGGTTTTTCTGTACAAGTCAACAAACACTCCACTTACATAGCAGAAAACGCGAATATGGGGCAAATACGGGGAGAGTAAAAAATAAAGAAAGAAAACAGATGTAAAGTGTCAGGCATGTGAATCTGAAAACAGACCAAAGAAAAATCACTTCCATAAACATTCTTCTACTACGCGCACCTAAAAACCACCTAAACCGTATAAGTCATTTTTTCAAAAAGAATTTTAAGATATCCACTCAGAATCTCTCCCATAAATGTCACCCGATAACATCCCGTCTACACCGCGCCACGCATTTTAACTCATGCATTTTTTGCTTGCTATCCAGTCAAAAAGCCGGAAATCTCCGTCCCCAACGGCTCACCCAATAACGTCCCCCACACACCTCCCCTCCAACTTTGAATACCCAGCTTTCGGACTCGCGCTCCTCCCCACACGAACCGCTTGTCGAGCACGAGTTTGAGACTACAGGCTCAAACCGAGCGCAGACCCGGTCGCGTGGGGAGGAGCGCGAGTCCGGAAGCGTTCGGGTAATCAAAGTCACACATATTTCACAAAGAAAACACAAACATTTCGAAACTTTATCACACTTTGTATATAAAATAATACCAATAAAGGAGGTAACAAACTGTGATAGAAGTGAAGAATTTAGTAAAGAAATACGGTGATCACACCGCTGTCGACCACCTGTCATTTCACGTGGACAAAGGTCAGATCTACGGTTTCTTAGGTCCAAACGGTGCCGGAAAATCAACAACCATGAACATTATGACCGGCTATATCGCGTCCACATCCGGCGAAGTCCTGATTGACGGACACAACATCCTTGAGGAGCCGGAAGCTGCGAAAAAATGCATCGGATACCTGCCGGAGCAGCCACCGCTGTACTTCGATATGACGGTAGCGGAATACCTGAAGTTCGCTGCAGAACTCAAAAAAGTTCCGAAAAACGAAAGAGAAACCCAGATCGAACAGGTCATGGAACTGACAGGCATCACCGCGATGGCAAACCGTCTGATCAAAAACCTGTCAAAAGGATACAAACAGCGGGTAGGACTTGCCCAGGCGATCCTCGGCTATCCTGAAATCATCATCCTTGATGAACCAACCGTAGGACTTGATCCAAAACAGATCATTGAGATCCGTGAACTGATCAGGAAACTCAGCGAAGAACATACCATTATACTAAGTTCTCATATTCTGTCAGAAGTAAGTGCTGTGTGTGATTACATCATGATCATCAACCACGGTAAACTGGTTGCGAGCGATACCACAGAAAACCTGATGAACCATTCACTGGGAAGCAACACCCTGGAGCTTACTGTAAAAGGAGAAAAACAGGATGTTGAAAAAATGTTGCGCGACGTAGAAGAAATACAAAAATTAGAGTGGAAACCGGGAGAAAACGAAAAAACAGTAAGTATGGTGATCACAACAGAAGAAAAGACGGATATCCGTGAAAAACTGTTTTATATGATGGCAGAAGCCAAGATGCCGATCTTGAATATGCAGTTTACAAAAGTATCCCTCGAAGACATCTTCCTTGAACTGACACAGAACGAAACAGCCTCTGTTCCGGATGAACAAAACACAAGGCCAGAGTCTGCACCGGAAGATGAGACCGGTACAGATACGGAAAAAGAGAATGAAACAGAACAGGAGGCTCATGATGAAAGCAATTTATAAGAAAGAAGTAAAAAGTTATCTGACCTCTATGATCGGATATGTATTTATATTTTTCATTCTGCTTCTGGAAGGCATCTATTTTACTGCCTATAACCTGCAGAATGCCTACCCGTTATTTGGAACCACATTAAGTGCCGTTACTTTTATTTTTCTGATTCTGGTGCCGGTTCTGACGATGAAAACGATTGCAGAAGAACGGAAACAGAAGACCGATCAGCTGCTTTTGACAGCTCCGGTATCAGTCAGTGAGATTGTTCTTGGAAAGTTTCTGGCAGTAGCTACGGTTTATGCGATCCCGGTACTGATCATCTGTCTGTACCCGATGATCATGGGAAAATATGGTACCGTATCTTATGCGATGGCATATACGGCAGTGCTTGGGTTTGCCCTTCTTGGATTTGCCCAGATTGCAGTCGGAGTCTTCTGGTCCTCCGTTACAGAAAATCCGGTCATTGCAGCAGTCGTAACCTTTATCGTACTGTTTGTCTGCTATATGATCACGGGTATCGGATCTCTGATCCCGGACAGTTCCATGGCGTCTCTGGCGTGCTATATGCTTCTGGTGCTGCTGGCTGCTGTGTGGATATACCATATGATCCGGAATCTGTGGATCGCAGCAGTTATCGGTATCGCAGGAGAAGCGGCACTTGCCATCACCTATGTGGTAAAATCCACACTATTTGAGGGAAGTATTCAGAAATTCCTGGCTGTTTTCGATATTACCAGTCACTTTGATAACTTTACCAACGGTATTCTGGACCTGCAGGGAGTGGTATATTTTCTGTCTGTGATCATTATTTTCCTGGTTCTTACGGTTCAGACTATTACCAAGAGAAGATGGAATTAGGAGGCTGGAAGAATGAAAATCAATATCAAAAAGAAATTAAAATCGGCGGGAAGCACCATCAAAGAAATGGGAAGCATCGATAAAAAATCCCTGAAAAACGGTTCTTACAGTATGGGAATCACCGCTATTGTGATCGCGGTGTTGGTCGTTATCAACCTGATCGTTGGACAGATTCCGGAAAAATATACCCAGGTGGATGTAAGTACCCAGAAGCTGTATACGATCTCTGATACGACAGAGAAATATCTGAAAGATATGAACACGGATGTCACAATCTACCATATCGTACAGTCGGGAAAAGAAGACTCGGTACTGGAAAAAATGCTGACCAGATACGAAGAGGAGTCCAAACATATCAAAGTAGAGAAAAAAGACCCAGTGTTATATCCGAACTTTACTTCACAGTATACCAGCGATGATGTGGCAGATAACAGTCTGATCGTGGTTGCAGGGGAGAAGAGTAAGGTGATCAGTTACAGCGATCTGTATGAAACAGAAATGGATTATACAACCTACCAGACCAACACTACAGGGTTTGACGGGGAAGGACAGATTGACAGTGCGATTTCTTATGTCACTTCCGAGAATCTGCCGGTAATATATACGCTGGAAGGTCATGAGGAACTGGAATTAAACAGCAGTCTGACAGACAGCCTGCAGAAAGCCAATTATGATGTACAGAGTCTGAATCTGCTGACACAGGATGCGGTTCCGAAGGACACTGGATGCTTGATGATCGCGGCACCGCAGAAAGATCTTTCTGAAGAAGAAGCACAAAAGATCATTACCTACATGGAAGCCGGCGGAAAAGTGATGATTTTTACAGAATATACCGGAACAGATATGCCGAATCTGAAGAGTGTACTGGAAAATTACGGCGTAACCACAGGGGACGGTGTGATCATGGAGGGAGATACCGGTCATTACATCATGCAGAGACCGTACTATATTGTTCCGACTATTGACAGTTCTGATATTACTTCCGACATTAAGAGTAACAACCGCTATGTGCTGGCACCGATCTCACAGCCGGTAAAAACACTGAGCGATTACCGTGATACGCTGCAGATTTCTTCTCTGTTATCAACATCTGACAAAGCGTATATAAAGACAGATGTACAGAATATGACCACATATGAGAAAGAAGACAGCGATGAAGAAGGCAGTTTCCAGGTTGGTGTTTCTGTAACCGAGCAGGTGGATGATGATAATACCACACAGCTGGTGTGTTTCGGCTGTGCCAGCCTTCTGGACGAAGCTACCGATCAGCAGGTATCCGGAGGCAATACGGATCTGGTGCTGGCAGCGCTGGGCTGGATGTGTGAAAACGATGCACCGGTCATCGATGTGACGAGCAAGAGCCTGACCATGAGTTATCTGACTGTTCCACAGTTTGATGCGGCATATTGGAGTATCATCGTGTGCGGTGTGATCCCGGTGGTATTTCTGCTGATCGGTACGGTGATCTGGTTTAAGAGGAGAAAACAGTAATGAAGAAAAAAAGGGGCTTATTTGTAATTCTTGCGGGGGTGGTTCTTCTGTGTGTCTTGATCGTGTGTTATTTTGCACTGTTAAAAGCGAACAGCAGTGAGGAAGAGACAACGGAAGAAGAGACCACGCAGGAAGAAGTGGCGGCAATCGCCAGTGATGATATCAGCACATTGACTTTTGAGGCGGGGGATCAAACAGTCACCTTCCAAAAAGCGGAAGACAGCTGGACACTGGAAGGTCAGGAGGATTTTCCGGTGGATGCTTCGAAAGTAGACAGCGTAGTATCCTGTCTGGCATCCGTCAAAGCGGATCGTACCCTGACGGATGTGGAGGATCCGGGAGAATACGGTCTGGACGTTCCGACCAATGTGATCGAGGTGGTAAAAACAGATGGAAGCAGCGAAAAGATTACAGTTGGTGACAAGAACAGTTCCACCGGTAATACGTATATCTGTCTGAATGATGATGCTTCAACCGTGTATACGACCAGTACGGATTTTGGAAGCACTTTTTCAGGCGGCCTGTACAATTATGCAGAAAGTGAGAGTTATCCAACCATCACATCTTCAACGATCAGCAAGATTGTTGTGAAAAAAGACAACAATTCGTATACGGTTACGAATAACGGAAAGTCTTCTACAGGCTGGTATGTACAGGAAGAGGATAACAAGAAACAGGAAGCGGATTCCACGCAGGTGGGAACCCTGCAAAGTACCGTTGCCGGCCTTAGTTTTGCCGGATATTACAACTACAACTGTACGGACTGGGCAGCATATGGCCTTGAGAAGCCGAAAATGAACCTCACAGTCGATTATACCGAAGAAGTGGAAGCAGAATCCACAGACGACGCAGAAAGCGATTCTGATGCAAATACGGACGATACAGACGATTCAGGTGAAACTACCACAGAAACCGTGGACAGAGAACTGGTTCTGTATGTGGGAAATATTAACGAAAACGATGGAAATTATTATGTGAGACTGGGTGACTCCGGTGAACTTCACGGAATTTCTCAGGCATCCCTGGATACGCTGATGAACGGAAAGGCATTTGACTACTGGAAAACATCTATTGATTCTATGACGATCAGTGACCTGGATCATCTGGATGTGACCTATCAGGGAACCACTTATACACTGAAACGGGTTGTAACAGAAGAAAAAGTGGAGAAAGATAAGAGTGAAGACACAGACAATGATGCAGATGATGATACAGATGCGGACAGCGAGGACGCAGATGACGAAGAAGAGACGAAGACCGTGACCACTTACTATGTGAATGATCAGGAAGCAGACAGTGATAACTTCACCGCGTTCTACCGGGCAGCAGCAGCTATGGTATGCCAGAGCCGTCTGGAAGAAAATACGACAAAAGATGATGCGGAACTTACACTTTCTTATCACGGAACGGACGGAAGTAAGATTATAATCTCCTATATACCAAGAGATTCCAGCTTTTATGTGATGGAAGATCAGGATGGAAACTGCGGTCTGGTTAATAAAATGAATGTAAAAGATCTGATCGATACGTTCCTGACACTGACCGAAGGTGAAAAATAGTTGTAACAAAACGTAAAATAAAAGGGGCTGTCGCTTTAACGAATGAATTTTCGTAAAGCGGCAGCTTCCTTTTTACTGTTTTAAGGATAAAATCCATCAAAAAACGCTTTTCATTGTTACAGACTATTATTAAAGTGCGTTGCATATCAATAATTGGTCCGGTGGACCGATTTTGATTGAACTGATTTAACTGATAATACGACTCATGTTCTTTACTGCGCTTTCAATCAGTGCATTTGCGTTATTGACATAAATAACATCCTGAATATTGTTATCTTTTACAAGATCGACCAGGTTGCCACTGAAGTAACGGTAATCGACAACGTGTACGGTCTGGTAACTGTTGACCAGGAATGGTACGAAAGCGTTACCGTAAGATTCCTTGATAACTACGCAGGATGATCCATCGGTGATGTTCGGGTTATCGATGCGTTCGTACGGTTGATCACCGCAGATGAAGCACAGATATTTATTGGCTTCGGAGTACTTCGTTGCATCGGAGACTACATATCCCGATACCTGTTGTCCATCTGTATTGGTGTAAGTCAGATCATTGCAGGCCGGTGTGTAGGCAACAACCGTATCCGGATTATTTTTCAGTGTTTCAGACTGATTACTGTACTGATAGAAGGAACCGACGAATCCCGGATATTCGCTCTTCGTGAAATCGGTCAGAGGAGAAGGCGTCATGCCTTTGGCTTTCATTAGCTCTTTGTAAGCATAGTAGGCACCGTCAGCGGTCCAGTGATGGTCCGTCTTAAAGTAAAGATATTCACTGTTATGGTTCTTTAAGGCATCCAGAACAGCTACCTGGTTGATGGAAGCATCCAGATGTCCGTTTACATAAGCGAATGTGTCTTCCTGGCTGTTGGAGCCGACTTTCTGCTGATTTTCCTGATCGATATTGACTGCGATACTGGTAGGAACCAGAATATCATAAATGGTTGCGATATCTTTTAACTGGGTGGCAGCAGAGTTCATCATGTTGATGTAAGCGTCTGCGCCCGCCCGGCTGAAGCCGTAAAGTTCAAAACCGCGGTTATCGGCGATGTAGATTTTACCCAGTCTTTCCGGTTCCGCATGGATGGTTCCGTCCTCTTCCTGAATATCTTCTTCAGGTGTTGGAGTGGGGGTGGTTTCCATCTCTGCATCCGCATCCGGGATTTCATCCCCCTGTGCAGCGTCTCCGTAGATTTCCTGTGTGGTGATACCATAGAATTTTTTCATGCTGGCATTGGCACGCATCAGTTTCTCACGGAACGGAAAGGTATCTGCATACCAGGTGCTGATGTCAGAGAAAAATCCGCCGTTTAACACGGTAGAAACAGTTGGTTTCGGGAATTTGGAAAGTTCACGCTTCTCCAGTTCCGATTCTTTCGGTCTAAGAGGAAGCAGAAGTCCGATAAAAGCGATCACAAAAAGGAACACGAAGAAGGTTCGGATTCCGATCTGCCAGAATCGCTTGTGGACGGCATTGTTTTTATTAATAAATTTTTCTTTTTTATTTGTATTCATGTTCAGACAGATCCTTTAAAACTGGAAGTATAAAAATGGGTTGTAACTGTTTCCGACCAGCGCAAGGAGTGAAAGAATCAGCAATACAGGAGGTATTACAATCTCATATGCGTAGGTCAGATAAGGAATCCGGTAATGCACAAGGTCAAGTCGTTTGATGTAAGTGCCTATATTTTTCAGCAACGGTGTGGAAGCGATGATACAGAAAATCAGCAGATACAGATTATTCTGGAAAAGAACAGAGGTCGAAAGATCGATAAAACCGTTGTGGTTCAGACCAAACATTCCTTTCAAGATAGCTCCAAGATTACCCAGAGATTCACAGCGGAACAGCACCCATCCGAAGTAAACCACGACCATGGCATACAGATGGCTCACAAAGTGCGGAAGGTGGGAAAACTTTTCCAGAAGGAAGGTGTTCTCCATGTAGATGAACAGGAAGAAATACAGTCCCCAGAAAATAAAGTTCCAGCTGGCTCCGTGCCAGAATCCGGTAAGTCCCCAGACAATTAACAGGTTGATGGTACGTCTGCGGGCACCTTTTCGATTACCACCGAGCGGAATATAGACATAATCACGGAAGAAGGTTCCGAGGGAAATATGCCATCTGTTCCAGAACTCTTTAATGGAACCGGAGATGTACGGGTAATTAAAGTTCTCGTCGTAGTGAAAACCGACCATAAGCCCCATACCGATTGCCATATCGGAATAGGCAGAAAAATCAAGATAAATCTGCAATGCATAGAACAACATACCAATCCACAGACCGGCTGCAGGAATCTCGGCGATGTCCTTGGCGAGTGTTGGAACCAGGGTATCTGCTACAGATGCACAGCCGTTTGCCAGAATAGCTTTTTTGGCAAGCCCAATGGTAAAACGTTTGATACCCCTGTATAATTCATCCGTTTTCACTTTACGGTTCTCAATCTCATCAGCAACCAGCTGGTAACGAACGATTGGTCCGGCGATACACTGATGGAACAGGGAAGCATACAGCAGCAGATTTACGAATTTGCGCTGTGGTGCCACTTCCTCGCGATATACGTCGATGACGTAAGAGAGCAGCTGGAAAGTGTAGAAAGAAATACCGATTGGCAGAGCAATCTGAGGAATTTCTTTTGGAAAATGGAAGATCGTGTTTGTGATGGATGAAAAGAAGGTCAGATATTTGAAAATACAAAGCAGACCTAACATAAATACGCAGTCACAGATCAAAAATATTTTACTCAGTCCTTCTTCACGGTACTGATCAATCAATAAGGCGAACAGCCAGGAGGCAAAGACCATGCTGAGCAGAAGCAGAAGATATTTCGGTCCTCCCCAGGAGTAAAACACCAGAGAAAAACCGAGGAGAACCATATTTTTCCGCTTAATACCATCAGCAAAATGATAGGCGATCAGATTTAACGCCAGAAAGAAAAAAACAAAAAATAAGCTCGAAAAAACCATAAAACTCCTTTTGTATTTGCAGATGTAAGCATAATGAAATTGTGTGCAGAAAAAAATTCTGCGCTGGGTTAGCGGGTAAGATTTTCAGATCGTTTAAGAAAGGCATATACATTCTTGATACCGTCTGTCGGGCACTGTTTTGCATGGAAAATCGTGTGTAAATGATATAAGTAATCAGTAAAATAGATATCAGTTGAATGTAAAAACATATGTATCTATGCCATGATGCGACGAAATTCCACATAAACCAACAAAAAAGTGCTGTACCTATTATAATATAATAACAGTGTAAGCATGTCAACAAAATAACAGGTGAAAAAGATGGGAAAACCGTTGATTTTAAAGGGATTTTGGAACGTTAGAAGATTGAAAAAATATCGACAGAAAAAATTAAAAATTGGCAGGGAATGTGGTAAAAACAAAAAATATTATGTAAACTTTCAGGAAAATATAAAATGAAAGCAGTGAAAACGACAGAAAAGCAAGAATACCTTTTCGAATATTCTTGCTTTTTCTTTAAAAATAGTATATCGTTATTCGAAATAACTGTATCCTACGCGAATGATACAGTTATTTCGAATAACGATATACTGGATATTTTAGCATTGGACAATAGAATTTATGAGGCAAAAAAGATGTTAACAGCTTCCAGTACCTGTTCGGGTGCTTCTATCTGAGGCAGGTGTTTGGTGCTTTTTATCATCTCGGATTCGATTGCGGGATTAATAGAAGTATATAAAGCAACACTTTCTCTGGCACGGGGTTCAGAATCACCCTCCAGAATATAGATACTGTTGTCAATGGTCTTCAATGCGTGACTGATATTACAGTAAATGTACTTCCCGGTAATGCTCGCGAGCAAGTACTTTCCGGCACCATTTTCCAGGTGCGAGGACTCATAATAGAGATCTTCCAGTTCTGTATCCACATGAAATGGGTTATGAAGATACTTTTCGGTAAATGCCAGATCAATATTTGGACGGGAATTCAGAATGTTATAAACCAAAGTACCGATCAGAGGAAGTTCAAGCAGAAATTTAGATGCTTTGGATTGTCTGTCAGGAATCTGATTCAACACTGCGAGATCTTCCGGGTTGATCATCATGATTCGGCGGATAATGGATGCATCATTTTTGCATGCCATGACAGCAAAAGAACCGGATAATCCACTGGTTAGTACATCCGTTGGCTGTTTGATGACAGCTTTGATAAAATCGGTGATCAACTGAACATAAAGAAAGTTTGTATAAGTGATTTTCGGACGATCAGAACATCCACAGCCCAACAGATCCATGCAGTATACTGTATGATCTTTTGCGAGCTGCTTTTTGAGAAATTTCCATTCGACAGAGCTGCTTGCAGGGGAAAGATCATGTAAAAGTAACAGTGGAGAACCGGAACCTTCAATCGTGTAATGAATACGTCCAAATTTCCAGTCGTAGAAATACTGAGATTTATTATGCAACGCATTGCGGATTACAGCGGAAGCGTTGATCAGTTTATTTACAGCAAAAATACCAGCACCGGTCATAGAAGTCAGAATGCTGATTGTTAGTAAGCGCTGAACATTTTTCTTCATGATAGATTACCTCCTTGTTTGAATGGCAATTGTTATATCTATTATAATTCATACGGAGAAAAGATACAAACATTTTTTAAACCTCTTAGTGGAAAAGCAGATGATTTATAACTGTTTACAGGTAATGTTGGGAGAGACCTTTTAATATAAATATGTCGTAACTGTTCAGTACCTTCACAGTTACGAGCCAAAATGCATTTAAACGATAAAAACACGCTTTGCGAGTTTTTATCGTTATCGCGGCACTCCGCAAGGTTTCGTGCAAGCACGGACTTTGACTCATTGCTCGCGTAAATCACCTTCGGTGATGGCATTTTGACTTGTATGCCTCGGGATTTTGACATATTCATGTCAAAACACCTCGCGGGACAGTGACTACTGAATAGTTACAATATGTCAAAATTCAGAGATATACGATACAAAAGGCTGCTATTAAAGAGGATTGAGTTGACAACAAAATTTTATTCAGGTGGAAGCAAAAAGAGTGAATAGTAACTATGTTTCACGTGAAACATTCAAAAATAGCAGAATTTTATGAAGAGATAACAGTCTATATGTTTCACGTGAAACATTTAGGAAATAAGTCGTAGCTGTTCAACACTTTTACAGTTACGACAGCACTGCTGGACATTAAATAATTAAAAAGATTCACGCATGTAATAAAACACTTCAAATGAAAAATACAATAATGTGATGTTATGGTCGAAAAGTATTTTGCCCCTTTTGATACTGAATTATTCCGCACTTCGCATTCTCACAATCAACAAAAACATTCACAATTCGTTCGTTCTTTTGAAAATAACTACTTACTCATACTTTTGGCGAACCCTATGTTCAAAAATCTCCCCACAAGTAAATCCACATCAAATCTAAGAACTTATGACCCTGGCATCATAATATTACTAAAACAGAAACAGGAAACGAATGCTTTTTGTATAAAAAAGAAAAAATGTTTCACGTGAAACGTTTTGTGTGGAATAATAGAAAATCAAGTGATATAATAGAACCAGCAATTGATGTATATAAAATAAATCTTAAAACAGTTGCACGTAAATTAAAATTGTACAGAAAAATACAGATGAAAACGAACTGGAAGGAGTACAGTTATGGGAAGAGCAATAGCAATTGCAAATCAGAAGGGCGGCGTGGGAAAATCCACGACAGCGATTAATTTATCCTCCTGCCTTGGTGCCATGGGCCAGAAGGTTTTGACAATAGATCTGGATCCACAGGGAAATACAACCAGTGGTCTGGGGGTAGAGAAGGATGCGGCAGAGAATACAGTATATGAATTGTTACTTGGTGAGTGTGAAGTAGAAGAATGTCTGCAGAAATTGGAATTCGAAGGAGTGTCTTTAATTCCTTCCAATGTCAATTTAGCGGGAGCGGAGATTGAACTGATTGGTATTGAAGATAAAGAATATATATTACAGAAAAAAATCAGCAAGATCCGAGATCAGTTTGATTTTATTATCATTGACTGTCCGCCATCATTGAATATGTTGACGATCAACGCAATGACGACTGCAAATACCGTTCTGGTACCGATTCAGTGTGAGTATTACGCACTGGAAGGACTTTCTCAATTGATGCACACAATTGAACTGGTGCAGGAAAGACTGAATCCGGATCTGGAGATGGAAGGCGTTGTATTTACTATGTATGATGCAAGAACTAATCTTTCTTTGCAGGTAGTAGAAAATGTTAAGAATAATCTGAATCAGACAATCTATAAAACTATTATTCCGAGAAATGTACGTCTGGCAGAAGCACCAAGTCATGGACTCCCGATTAATTACTATGATGCAAGATCCACAGGAGCAGAAAGTTATCAGCTGTTAGCAGAAGAAGTGATACACAGGGGGGATGAAGAATGGCAGTGAAAAAAGGTGGCCTTGGAAAAGGATTGGATTCTTTGATTCCATCCGGAGCTCCGAAAAATAAGAAAAATATAACAGAAGAAAAAAAACAACAGGTAAAAGTAGTAGAAAAAGTAGTGGAAAAGATCGTTGAGAAACCGGTTGAAATGAAGATGAAAATCACAGAAGTAGAGCCTAATAGAGAACAGCCAAGAAAAAATTTTGATGAAGATGCTCTTCTGGAACTGGCAGAATCTATCAAACAGTTTGGTGTTTTGCAACCACTGCTGGTTCAGAAAAAGGATGATTACTATGAAATTATTGCCGGGGAACGCAGATGGCGAGCTGCAAAACTGGCAGGGTTGAAAGAAGTACCTGTTATTATCAAAGATTTTTCAGATCAGGAAGTTGTAGAAATTGCACTGATTGAGAATATTCAGAGAGAAGATCTGAATGCAATTGAAGAAGCGGTTGCCTATAAACGGTTGATGGAAGAATTTCATCTGAAACAGGATGAAATTGCAGAGAGAGTATCCAAAAGCAGAACTGCGGTTACGAATGCGATGCGACTGTTGAAACTGGATGAGAGAGTGCAGGATATGCTGATTCAGGATATGCTTTCTCCGGGACATGCAAGAACACTTCTGGGAATCGAAGACAAAGACCAGCAATATAATCTGGCGATGCGAATCTTTGATGAAAAACTGAGTGTCAGAGATACAGAAAAAATCGTGAAAGATCTGCAAAAACCCAAAAAAGAAGAAAAGAAAAAAGAAGCAGATCCGCAGATGGAAGTAATCTATCAGCAACTGGAAGAACGAATAAAATCGATCGTGGGAACCAAGGTGGCGATCCAACACAAGAATAAGAATAAGGGTAAAATAGAGATTGAGTATTATTCTCAGGCTGAACTGGAACGACTGATTGATCTGTTCGAATCCATAAAGGAATCTTGAAAAACGTCCGCTAAGAAATAAGTGCAAGGAGCATAAGAAGGATACTTGTAACTGTTCAGTACCCTCACGGTTACGAGTCAAAATGCATTTCTAATCACCTTCGGTGAAGGCATTTTGACATAAAACATGCAAAAACACCTCGCGGAATGCTACCTACTGAATAGTTACGGAGAATCATTTTGGTAGTGGCAGCTGATAAATAGAAAGGGTAGATTGACACATGAATAATTTTTTTGATGCAATAGGTATTGACCTGGGAATTCTGGTAGTCATGCTTATGGTATTAGTACTGGTATTGATTGTACTGGTGTTAAATGTTTCTCTGGGACTGCACCGGCAGAGACGTCGTTACAATATGTTTATGAAAGGCGCGGATGGACAAAGCCTGGAGAGAGTATTTTCTCAAAAATTAAAAGAAGTAGACAGGCTTTCAAGAGCAAACGAACAGAGCCTTGAAGAAGTCAGGGGACTGAAGGATATGTTATCCAAGTCCCTGACAAAATACGGGATCGTAAAATACGATGCTTTCGATGACGTAGGAGGAAAACTGAGTTTTGCAATCGCTCTTCTGGATATGAACAATACCGGATTTATCCTGAATGCAATTCACAGCAGAGATAACTGTTTCTTCTATATTAAAGAAATAGTAAAAGGAGAGTCCTACATTCTACTCAGTTCAGAGGAAATGGATGCCTTGCGTCAGGCAGTACATTTTGGAGAGAATAAGGTTCGATAAGAGAAAAAAAGATTGCAGAAGGCAGATGGAACGAAAAAAGTTTCATCTGCTTTTTTGGTCACGGGATAACGAGGCAAAGCCTATCCTGTGAGAGAATTGTATTTATCCAAGAACCGTGTGAATCCCACTTGAAAAAAAGGCAATACTATTATAAAATAAAGAGAATGATTGCTTATTATAATAAAGAACAAGAATAGTAACCTGAAAGAGGGAGGAAAATATGTTAGATATCAAGTTTGTCCGGGAAAATCCGGATGTGGTTAAAGAAAATATTCGTAAAAAATTCCAGGATCAGAAAATCCCGATGGTAGATGAAGTCATCGCTCTGGATCAGGAAAACAGAAATATTAAGCAGGAAGTAGAATCCCTGCGTGCAAATAAAAACAAAATCAGTAAACAGATCGGTGCACTGATGGCACAGGGTAAAAAAGAAGAAGCAGAAGAAGTGAAGAAAGAAGTTGCAGCTTCCGGTGCAAAAATTGATGAACTGTCTGCAAGAGAAAAAGATGTAGAAGAAAAAATCAAAACAATCATGATGACAATCCCGAATATCATCGACCCTTCTGTCCCGGTTGGAAAAGATGACAGCGAGAACGTAGAGATCGAACGTTTCGGCGAGCCGGTTGTTCCGGATTATGAAGTTCCGTATCATGCGGAGATCATGGAATCTTTCGATGGGCTGGATCTGGACAGTGCGAGAAAAGTGGCAGGTAATGGTTTCTATTATCTGATGGGAGACATCGCAAGAATCCACTCCGCAGTTATCTCTTACGCAAGAGATTTTATGATCAACAAAGGATTTACTTACTGTGTACCACCTTTCATGATCCGAAGCGATGTAGTTACCGGTGTTATGAGTTTTGCTGAGATGGATGCCATGATGTATAAAATCGAAGGCGAAGATCTGTATCTGATCGGAACCAGCGAACATTCCATGATTGGTAAATTCATCGATACCATTCTGCCGGAAGATACGCTGCCGAGAACTCTGACAAGCTATTCTCCTTGCTTCAGAAAAGAAAAAGGTGCACATGGTCTGGAAGAGAGAGGTGTATATCGTATCCATCAGTTTGAAAAACAGGAAATGATCGTTGTCTGCAAACCGGAGGACAGCAAGATGTGGTTTGATAAACTGTGGCAGAACACTGTTGAGCTGTTCCGTACCCTGGATATCCCGGTTCGTACTCTGGAATGCTGTTCCGGTGACCTGGCTGATCTGAAAGTAAAATCCATCGATGTAGAGGCATGGTCTCCAAGACAGAAGAAATACTTCGAAGTAGGAAGCTGCTCCAACCTGGGTGATGCACAGGCAAGAAGACTGAAAATCCGTGTAAATGGTGAAAATGGTAAGTATTTCGCACATACTTTGAATAATACTGTAGTTGCGCCGCCGAGAATGCTGATTGCCTTCCTGGAAAATAACCTGAATGCAGACGGAAGTGTAAATATCCCGAAAGCACTGCAGCCATATATGGGTGGAATCGAAAAAATCGTACCGAAACACAAATAAGAGATGGAATGCAAGTCAAAATGCCATCATCGAAGGTGATTAGAAATGCATTCTGACTCGTAACTGTGAGGATACTGAACAGTTACGATGGAATAATAAAAAGACAGCGGCTGTTACGGACACCAGATATCCGAAGAACAACGGATATCTGGTGTTGGCATGCGGAGAAAAGTTACCGGGTCATTCCTGTGATGCGGTAACAGAAAATGGATAATAAGAAAGGAGGAAGACTGTATGCACAGTTATCTTCGGGCTATAGGATTTTCAAAACTGGAGCAGAAAGATCTGGATCAGATCCTGCAAGAGGTGATTGTTTCCTGCGATGAGAAAAAGATCGCAGAGCAGGGAAAAAACGAGATTTTTGCGGAATTGTCCCGATATTTTGGTATGAATATCGGACTGCGTGTCTGTGGAACTTATGATGAGCAGGATCAGTTTCGGATGGAATATTATTTTCCGTATTTTGCCGGAAGCGGTATCACCAGTCAGGAAGATGTGATGGTAGAACAACGTTCTGAAAAAGTCTGTTTTTCCGGAGCGTGTGACGATGTGCGTGTGGGTGTGACTCTGATCTTTTATCTGGCAAATGCAGGAGAATATCTGACAGAACGTACCAAGGGGACACCGGGGGAAGGTTTCAGCAACCTGACCTTATCCGGTCTTTCTACGGAGGGCAAGATTTTGTTGCCAATTCAAAAAAATATTGCCCAGAGAGAACGGGATCAGCAGCTGACCCGGAAAAGAACGCAGATGATCTACGAAGCACGCCGGGGAAATGAAGAAGCGATGGAAAATCTGACTATGGATGATATGGATACGTATGCCATGATTTCAAGAAGAATCGCTAACGAAGATATTTTTTCTATTGTAGATACGTATTTTATGCCTTATGGTATGGAGTGCGACCGGTATAATGTGATGGGAGAGATTCTCGAATGGATGGAAACCACGAACAAACTGACCGGCGAGAAGCTGTATCAGATGACAATCAACTGCAACGACCTGATCTTCGATATCTGTATGAACCAGGAAGATCTGATGGGAATCCCGGAAGTTGGTCGAAGATTCAAGGGAATTATCTGGTTGCAGGGAAGCCTGAATTTTTAAGGTTGTCATTTTAGGTATTCTATAGTAGAATAAATATATCTGTGAAGGTAGCGAACAGTTACCGAAAGAATCTGTAGATTGACAACTCGAAAAAGAGTTGATAATCTTATATATGGCCGAAGGGAAAAATCCCAGAAACCCAGTGAAATCAAGGGTTTGCGGCATGAGTCGTCATAGCTCAGCTGGATAGAGCACTCGCCTCCTAAGCGAGGGGTCGGAGGT
>ERZ839489.651-NODE-651-length-31878-cov-4.208057_pt1 | contig 31878 bp, 23 predicted proteins | sample MGYA00519938_ERZ839489 | MGnify/ENA primary metagenome ERZ839489 (study PRJEB31850, sample SAMEA3708846) | human gut metagenome | biome: human gut; feature: human-associated habitat; material: faeces | place: China | collected 2014 ...
CGACTCCTGCGCCGCCACGGACCGGCCCGCGGCGCCGCAGGAAAAGGAGAGGAGCACGCATGGCCATCAGCATGACCAAACTCAGCAGCGCCGACTACTACCTCGACCGCACGCGCGAGGCGCTCCAGGCCGACGGCGCCATACCCGACGAGGCCACGCCCGGACCGCTCACAGGCCCCGACCCAGCCGCCTACTACAACGCCGAAGGCAACCCGCCCGGCCGGTGGATCGGATCGGCCAGCCGGCTGCTCGGCGGCGAGACCGGACGGCAGGCCGGCGCCGAGACCGTGCGCATGCTCATCAACGAACGCCGAAACCCCGAAACCGGCCGCAGCCTCGACCAGGCCGGCATACGGGCCGACAACGACGGGCAGCCGCCCATCGCCGGATACGACCTGACCCAGACCGTGCCCAAAAGCGTGAGCATCCTCTGGGCGTTCGCCGACCAGGACACACGCCGCGCCATCGACGAATGCCTCCACCAGGCGGCCGACATGACCATCGGCTACTTCGAAGCCGAATACGCGGCCACCCGGGCCGGGGCCGGCGGCGTCGCCAGCACGGCCTGCGACGGGGTCGCCGGCTTCGCCTTCGACCACTGGGACTCCAGGGACGGCGACCCCCACCCGCACACGCACCTGGTCATCTCCAACCGGGTGCGCCGCACCACGGACGGCCAATGGACCGCGCTCGACGGCCGCGCCGTCTACGGGGCCACCGTCGAACTGAGCGAATACAACGCCAACCTCGTCAAGGACCTGCTCACCCAACGACTCGGCTGGGCCTGGCACGAACCGGCCCGCGCCCGCGGACGCGGCACCAGGGCCGTGGCCGGCGAGGTCCAGGGAGTGCCCGAGGAGCTCATCGACGCGTTCAGCGGACGCGACAGGGAGATCGAAACCCGGCTCGCCGCCATCATCGACGAGGAGGAACGCCGCACCGGCCATACGATCGGATGGAAACGACGCGCCGAACTCCACAAACAGGTCTGGCTGGAAACCCGCAAGCCCAAGACCGACGCCCGACCCGGACTGGCAGAACTGACCCGACGATGGCACGGCAAACTGCGGGCCGAAGCCCCCGGCACTAGCATCGACGCCATGTGGCAGGCGGTCGACTCGCACCGGGACAGGACCATAGAACTGGGACAGACCGCCTCCCGGGCCGCGGGCATCCGCCTCGCCGGACAGCTCGCCGACCACCAGACACCCGGCCGGACGGAACTCGAACGGCTCGCCGACGCTGCCATGGCACACACCGAACGCACCCGCGCCACATGGACGCTCAGCAACATCCGGGCCGAAGCCGAACGCCTCCTCGCCGACATCCGGCTCGACCCCACGGCCCGCGCCGACACCGCCAACCAGGTCGCCGAACTCGCCATCCGCCGCTGCGTGAAAATAACCCCGACCCGCTACCGTGCAGGACAGGCCGGCGACGACCCCGCGCTCGTCAGCCGCGCCGGACGCAGCACGTTCGACGACCCCACACTCGACCGATACACCAGCCAGACGATCCTCGACATGGAAAAACGCGTCATGGCCACGTTCGGCCGGACCGACCCTCTCGCCTGGGGACCCGGGGAGGGCACCCGGCTCATCCAGTCCATGCGGGCCGGCGGAAACCGGCTGAGCGACGACCAGGCGAAGGCCGCCGCATACCTGCTCGAGAACCCGCACGCGGCCAGCGCGCTCATCGGCCCCGCCGGCACCGGAAAGACGACCACCATGCGCGCCGTCGCCCGAGCATGGGAGACCCGGCACGGGAGGGGATCCGTGCTCGGCCTGACCCTGTCCGTCCGGGCCAGGGACGAGCTCGCCGACAGCATCGGCACCAACGCGATCACCATCGCCAAGCTCCTCGACAACGTGTCCGAACGGCACCGGGCGCAGACCGACGACCTGCGACGCGAATACCGGTGCCGGCTCGCCGCGGCGCGCACCCCCGCCGAACGCGACCGGATACGCCGCGCCATCAGCGAATCCGACGCCCGGGAACAGGCCGGCCTCATCCACCCCGGACAGCTCGTCATCGTAGACGAGGCGGGCATAGTCGGCACCCCGGAACTGGACGCCATCGCCGAACTGTGCGAACGGGCCGGAGCCAGGCTCGTACTGACCGGCGACCCCATGCAGCTCGACGCGCCCGCCGCCCCGGGCGGCCTGCTCGCCTGGGCCGAACGGGAACACCGGTGCGCGACCCTCACCAGCCTGTGGCGTTTCCGCAGCGACCCCGGGCTCTGGGCGAACGACCCCGACGGCGGACGGGCCAGATGGGCAGGCGAGGGCGACGCCACGCTGCGCCTGCGCGCCGGCGGCGACCGCGCGAAACCGGACAGCGTCGAGGCATGCCGCCGGCTCGTCGCCGAATACGCGGCCCACCACCGTCTCCACTGGGGCGAGGACCGGGAATGCGAGGAGGAGGCGTACCGGATGACCCTGCAATGGCAGAAGACGGGCAAGACCACGCTCCTCGTCGCCGGCACCAACGAACAGGTGCGCGCCATGAACCAGCGCACCATCCTCGAACGGCGCGTGCTCGGCCTGTCCGACGGGGACCCGTCCCGCCTCGCCACGCTGTCCGACGGCCTGAAGATAGGAGCCGGGGACCGGATCGTGTCCCGCGCCAACGACCACCAGGTACGTGGCCCCGACGGACACCGCATCGAGAACGGCATGGCGTTCACCGTCACCCGCATCGACACGGACGCGATCGCATGCCGCGACGCGGACGGAAGGCAATGGACCATACCCCGGGACTGGGCGAAAACGAACTGCGAGGCCGGATACGCGACCACCATCCACAAAAGCCAGGGCATGACCGTCGACCGGTGCGCCGCCATGTTCCCCTCCGACGCGCGCGTCCCATGCAACCTGCAATACGTGGCCGCCACACGAGGCCGCGAGGAGAACCACCTCCTCTACGCATGCAAGGACGAGAAGACCCGGCAGACGGAAGCCATGCTATCCGGATCGGACACCGACCCCGAAGCCATCGCCCGCCAACGCATGCTCTCCACGCTCCTGACGCGCCCCGACACGCGCACCGCCACCGAAACCCGCATCGACGAACACGAGGAGAGATACAGCCTGACACGACTCCTGCGCGAACACGACTACGCCGCCGGCCTCATCGCCGGCCCCCACCTCGAGGCCAAACTCCGCCAATGCCACAACCCGGGCATCGTGAGCATGATCACGAGGTCCCCGAACTGGGAATGGCTGCGCGCGCTATGGTCCCGCGCCTGGATGACCGACCCCAAGCGGGCCATGGCCATCGTCAGCCGCGACATCAGCCCCAAGGACGAGCACGGAAACCGGCAGGACCCCGCCGCCGTCATGGCCGGCCGGCTCAGCAGCGGCCTGCTCGACCGGCTCAACGGCGCGGTGCGCGACGACTGGACCGCCGGCATCATCCCGCCCATCAAGGCATCCAGAAACACCGCCGCCCTCGACCTGGTGCGCCAGAACGAACTCCTCATCACCCAACGGGCCGACGCCCTCGCCCGACAGGCCGCCACGGGCGAACAGCCCTGGTCGAGGACCGTCATGGAAACGGCGCGGAAACACGGCGACCACAACCTGCTGCGCGACGTGGCCGTCTACCGGGACATGTGGCACATCGACGACCCCGACCAGCCCATCGGGCAAAGGCCGCCGGGCCAGTCCGGCCGGCAGGAACAGCACTGGTGCAACCTCGACGCACGCATCACCGGACAAGGAAGCGGCGTCGTCAACCCCGGCAAAACCCGGAAGGCCAACCGTAATCGGCCGGAAAACCCGACGCCCCGCGTGGAGACGCCGAACCCCGCAGCCATGGAGGAAAGGAACCCGCAATGGAAGACACGGCAGGAACCATCATCGAACAACTCGCCCGATGTGCCGACGCAATGACCCGGACCCTGGACTCATGGGACACCGGCACCCTGATCGTCCTCGCCGTCACGCTCACGGTGCTCGCCGGCGTCACCGGCCGCGCCGCCACCGGCGGCGGACTCATCAGGCAGATCCTGTGGATCACCGTCACCGCCATACTCACCCTCATCGCCGTCGCGACCGTCTGGACCATCGCGAGCCGATACCTGCCCATCCCCGAGCTCGAAACGCTCCTGCGAAACCTCGCCGGCCACCAGCCCCTCTTCCGGAGCCTGGACACGGCGGCACGCATACTACGATGGTGACGATGGGGAAACGGGATACGATGGAGTGACTGACACCGGAGCAAGGAGGGAAACGGACGTGGAACGACGGATAATCATGTGTCGCCGACATCCGGTGCTGGCCTTCGACTACGATCCTTCATCGGGGAAGGCCGTCGGCAGCGGCCGTATACTGGATTGTTCAAGGTTGCCTCTCGAGCTCATCTCCCACGGCAAACCCGCGATCTACGCGAAAAGCATCGATGCTTGGTGGAGAAGAAGGGCCATCCCACCCACTCGGGATGGGATACGCGGCATACTTGACTCGATGGGAATAAGATCGGCGGTGGAACTCCTCAACCGCTCGCATGGACTCAGCCTTTCCGACCAGTATTGGGTCAAGCCCGAATCATCCGACCTCGAATGGGATACCGTGAACTTCTTCACCAACCCGTTTGACGAGGAACTTGGACGAACCCTCCTGACTGCCCGTTCCTCCTCCCACAGGTTCAGCCTCAACGCACCCGACGCATCCACCGGCGGCGACCTTCCGAAACGATGGACCATTGCGGGCGACGGCACCAGGATACTGATCAAAGCCGGACGTACCGGACAGGAACCGGTCAACGAACTCATCGCATCGGACCTTTGCTCCAGGCTCGGCATACCAGCAGTCAGATATAATCTCGGCGAATACGACAACAGGCCAGTATCCACCTGTCCCGAAATGCTGACGGACACCGAGGAACTCGTATCCGCATGGCAGATTCTCGAATCGGTGAAGAGGGATAATCGCCTGAGCGCCAGGGACCAGTGGATCAGGGCGGCGCAACTGTTCGGCTGCGAAGGGGCGGCGGTGGTGCATGCGACCGACGATTGGCTACTCGTGGACTACCTCATGCGAAACATCGACCGCCATTACAATAACTTCGGTCTCATCCGCGACGTGGAGACACTGCGGGTCCGGCCCGCGCCGTTGTTCGACACCGGAGCCTCTCTGTGGTGCGGAGAGCTCGCCATAGACAACCGCGACTACAAGGCCAAACCGTTCTACGCGACTTATAAGACGCCGACAGCCCGCCGACAGCTGCGCCTCATATCCGACTGGACCAGATATGACCTTGGCAAGCTCGATGGGTGGGAGGAACAGGTGGGACACCGCCTGTCAGTCACGGGACTCGTACCTGAAACGCGAATCACGGCCATCGCGACCATGCTTTCCGCCCGTATCCGCGAAGTCCGCTCACTGGCGGAGTCCGCCGGCGATGACAGCACCCACAAAACGGTGGTCATGGGTGCCGAAACGGGAATAGGGACCGGCATGCTTCCGTGGCCATCACCCATGGAACAGGTGGAAACGGGGAATCTCCACTGGCAGTCCACGACAAGCGGCCCGACATCGTTCTAGAACAACGGGTCCATGCCCTCGCCGGGGATACTGCGGCGTTTCGAGGCGCGGCGGGCAATCACCACCCACCTGCCATCACGGTTCTGCGCCTGGGCGTCCCACAACCCGTCCTCGAAACCGCGACGCTCGCCATGCCGAATCTTCCAGGCCGCGGCCCACGCCGCACGCCGATTCACCGACTCCGCCACCACATGCCAGCCCGGATGGGCTTTCAGCCATGACGCCAGACCGGGCCCATTGCGCTTCACCGTGCCGATCGGCCGCGCGTCCTCGACCACGGCGTCCAGTCCCTCGCCGCGGCAACGCTCGAGAAACCCTTCCGCAGCCGTCGCATCATCGAACATGACCCTTATCACCGTCTTCGCCATAGGCAGGCATTTTACAGAACCGCACGCGACCGGAACCGGAGAGGGCTCCATGGAGAAGGAGATTCGGTCTGGAACTGACGATGAGACGAAAACGAGTGGCCGTGTCCGTCTCGGATGGGTTTCCCGGGAGCCGGCAGTCTGCCTGAGTGTGGGCCGGACCTAGACTCGAAAAACTGATCAGGGAAAAAGGAAACGGGAGAGTCGGGGGAATCCTGAGCCCGAGCGCGGCGTTTGAAATCCATTGGACAATAACTGACGGCATGCCGTTGACATGGGGTGATTCTCCGGTATGAGGCTGATGGTGGTAAGGCGCAATGAGATTCACCGGGGCGGCGTCAAGGTCTGGAATGATGCATGATTCGATATGCTGTCGTGTCCATCTCCAACGGGAACAGACGGAACAATGGACGGTTTTCTTGAGTCTGTTGGATCGCGGATTGCAGATGCTGCCGGATGGGTGCGCTCGACGACCTCATCGGGAGCATTCGGGCGGAACGTGCGGCGAGGTGGAACTGATCAACGAGGGTGATGATGGACACCAATGTGATGCTGTCCGCCATCATATTCCGTTCCGCCAACGCGGTAAGGACGATTGAGTTGGCGTCGGGACGTGACCATGGACTCGGCCGGCGTGAGGATAGGCAGCCCTTCCATCATCACGCCGACCGAGTTCGTGAGCGTGTTCTTATGACGTTCCCGCGCCGGCTCGAAGCAGAGTGGCGGTCTCAGCCGTGAGTCCGGCCGGCACGCAGCATGCGGGCCTCATCGGTGTCGCGGATGCGCAGGTCGGTGACGGTGAACGCGAGGATGGGGCCGCCCTTCTCGGGCCGGTAGAGACGTGGCCTGCCGGCGAACTCGACGATCTGGCCGCCGGCGGCCCCGAGCATGCGGTTGTGGACCGCCCCGGTGGCGGGGATCAGGGCGACGGGGATGTCGGCGCCGCCCTCCCGGGTCACGCAGCGCAGCATGCGCACGCGTGTGCCGTCGGGCAATGTGATGCCTCGGATGCCGGCCGGCAGGATCTTCGCTATGCCGGGGCAGGAGCCGATGCCGAGACGGATGCCGGAACCGCTGTGCTCCCGCCGCGTGGTGTCCGCTGTCATTGTGCTTCCTTTCCGGTGTCGGGTATGGTGACCGATGGTCCGTCCTGCGGGAACAGGCGGTCGATCTGGTCGACGGTCATGTTGGCGGTGCATGCGCTGATCGATTTGGTGAGGGTCTGCTGTGCGGAGGTGAGCTTGTCGTAGTCGTCGGATCCGGCGTCGACCAACGTTCGCGCCTGTTTCGCGGCCTTGGCCAGGCCCGTGCAGTCGTCCGGCGTGGGGTCGGGGAGCCTGTCCACGGCATGTTCCGCTTTGGGCAGACTGGATTTGAGATCGTCGAGCCGGTATCCGGCGGCCTTCGGCAACGCCTCGGCATACCATTCGTCGGCCAATGCGCGGACAGTGGATTCCTTCTCCTGCCGGCCGATCGCGTCGAACAGGTCGGTCGCGTTGCCCAGGTCCTTGTCGTCGTGGCGGATGAGCGTCTGGCCGAACGTGTCGATGTTGCCGCCGTCCGGGGAGTTGAGGATCGACCGGGCCTTGTTGGCGATGTCCTCCGTGGAACCGGTGAATTCCGATGGTTCCGAAGATGGGTCCGTCCGGGACTGTTTTTTCGTATCCTTGCCGCTGTCCGTCGCCTGTTGGGCGGATTGAGGTTCTGGTTGATCGGATGTCGTGGACTGGAACGGGTTGAGCGCGATCGTGCCCGCCAATGCGATTACGGCCGCGACGGCGAGCAGCAGCGCCTGCCGTTTCGGCTCCATCCGCTCGAACCGGTCCCTTGCTCGGCCGAGAAGGCCCTGACGTTCCCTGTGCTCGTCTTTGCGTGGTGTCTCGTCCGTCATGATGGTGCTCCTTTCGAATGGATGATGGGCTATAGTCCCGGATCGTTGCCGGGCAGGCCGTTGCCGTCGCTGGGGGCCGGCACGCTCCAGCCGTTGCCGGGCTGGGAGCCGGTTCCGCCCGATTGCCCCGACTGTCCCGACTGTCCCGACTGGTATTGGGGTATCCATTGCTGTTGCTGCTGTGGCGGCGTCGGGTCGGGGACGGTCTGCTGTTCGGCCTGTCGTTCCCTCTCCTGGCGTTCCCGTGCCGCTTTCTCCTCGGCCGCGCGCTTGGCCTTCGCATGCTCCGCCTGCGTGGCGATGGCCTGTTCGAGGGTCTTCCTCGCCTGCTCGACCCGGGAGACCAGATCCTCGAGCTCCTTGACGGTGACGTCCTTGCCGGGCTCGGCGGCCCGTTCGAGGATCGTCGTCAGATCGTCGATGGCCGTGCCGGTGTCGTCGTCGCGTTTCGCGCCGTCCCGGAGCTTGGTGGCCTCGCCGACCGCCTTCGCGAGCGATTCGCGCGCGTCGGCCTCCTGTTTGATGGCGAGGGCCCTCCTCGCCGCCGACACCAGCGTGTTCGTGTCCTTATTGGCCTTGCCCGCGCGGTCCTTCAACGATCCAGCATCCCTGATGGACAGCCGGGCGGCGGGCTCGTCGAGTATCCTCGCGTTGTCCGAAATCCGCGCGTCCAGACGGCTCCATGCCTTCGCATCGGCGAGGTCGGACGCCTTGTGGGCTTTGGCGAACCGAGTCGCAATCGTATTGGTCTCCCGCAGCACGGCCTGCGCCTGTTCCGCGCCGGGGCGGACGCGGTGACGGCGCCGGCGGCGATCACGCCGACGAGCGCCACGGCGGCGACCACGGCGAGCACCGTCAGTACGATCCGGCCGGCATGGACCGAACGGGCGGGCTCATCGGCATCCATATCGGTGCCGAATCCCGGGATCGCGTCCTGGTGCATGTCATCCAGGTCATCGGATGGCGACGTGTCGTCGGATGCCGGCAGGGGGATCGCATGCGCGCCGGAAGGCGGGGGAGCCGTCACATCGCCACCGGCCCCCGGTCCTGAGGCCTGCGGCGGGACAATCCTTTCCTCCTCTTGGGGAAGATCGGGCTCATGGCCGGTATCGGTGCCGTCGTCGCCGGCGGCCGGCGTGGGGGAGGGAGTCTCGTCCGGTTCCGAGAGCAGGCGGCGGATCCAATCGTCGCCGTTCTCGGCAGGGGAGTCGAGTTGTTCGAACAGGTCCGGCATGGTCATGGGCGCATGCCTCCCCTCGGGCCGATCGTCGCGCGTATCGTGGCCGTGAGCCGGTCGAGCTGTTCCAGGGAATCGAGATCCCGTTCACGGGCGATGCCTTCGAGCCGTTTCGCGAGCTTCAGCTCCTCGTCCGGGTCCCGGGGCCGGTACGAGTCGGGGTTCCAACGCGGGTCCCCGGCCTCGTCGAGCAGGGCGCGTCCCCGTGACGCCAGTGCGCGCGCCTCCTCGGCCTCCTCATGGGACAGGGGTGCCTTCCGGTCGTCGAGCCGTCGTTCGATGGAGGCGATGGCCTGGTCGAGCCGGTCGCGGGCCGCGAGCTCCATGGACCTCCAGTCACGCCACCGGTCGGACAGTTCCCGCAGATCACCGCCGGTGTCCGCGGCGAGCTGGCGTGACAGGCGGTCGCGTTCCGGCCCGTCGGGCATGCGGCGGATGCCGTCGCGGGAACGCCGGTAGCCGTCCAGCCGCTCCTCGCAGCCCGCCAGCGTGGCCATGAGCACGTCGGCGGAGGGATCGTCATGCGAGGCGGGCGAGGGAGGCGTCCCGTAGGCAAGGAGCGTGGAGGAGACGAAATCCTCGCCGCCCCGCCAACGGCCGGTGAACGCCGGTTCCGTCTTCCATCCGCCGCGCCGGCGATACCACGACTCGTATTCGACCTCCCGGGCGCGTCGGCGCGAGGCATGCTGTTCGCCGTCCATGTGATGCGCGTGGGAGGATTCTCCCGTGCCGGCCGCCGTCAGGTATTCCTTGACCCGGGCGAGGGCCTGGTGGATGTCCTGCATGAGGGCCGGCATGTACATGCCGCCGTTGGGGGAGGCCGCGGCCAGGTCCGCATGGCATTTCAGGGCGAACACCTCAGCCACCACGTCGTCGTGCTCGATCCAGCAGGCGGGCAGCGTCTGCTCCCATGTGGGGAACGTGCGGCACAGCCATTCGCCGTAGCGGATCGCGTGCATCGTCATCAGGTCGATCTCCGTGCGCGAGGGCGCGCCGGTCCAGTCGATCGGCCGGGCCATGCCCATCGTCTCCCAGGAGCGTTGCGGCATCGCCGTCCACAGGCCCGGCCCGTATTCCGGCTCTTGCGGAGGCTCGCCGGTCAGGTTGCGCACGGTCTGCTCGATCTGCGCGGCCAGGCTGGCCGACGGGTCCTTGCCCTGATGTGCCCTGTACACGTCCGACAGGAGCACGGTCAGCCGCGCGGCCGACGCCGACGCGGCGTCGAGCCCCCGGGCCCAGTCCGCGGCCGGCGGCACGGGGGATGAGACGCCGCCGGCCGTACCGGTCCGGCCTCCCGTCATGCCGGCCAGGATCTCGCCGACCTCGTCACGGGTGTCGTCCATCACCTGTCTCCTTTCGCGTCATGCCACCATCCGCGTTCCATGAAATGCGGGGCGTGGACCAGGGCCGGCGCCTCGCGTACGGGCTGGACGACCATCCATCCGCGCGGCAGACGGCTCAGCTCCCACGGCAGCACCGTCTCCTCCGCGCCGCGGCGTTCCGTGACCCCTCCAAGCGGGCCCTGTCCCGGATTCCACGTGGACTCGAAACGGGTGACCTCATGCCGGCCGATCTGCATGCCCCACCATTCGAGGCTGTCCCGGTCGGTCACGCCGCCCAGCATGATCCGGTTGCAGTTGTTCCAAACGGTCTGCTCGGTCTCCCGGTCGTAGTCGCGCACCATCATGTCGCGCGACTGCTCGACCACGAGCAACTGATAGCCGTTGCCGCCGCCCTGCGTGATCGCGTTGCGCAGGCCGCCCCACGTCTCGATGTTGCTCAGCTCGTCGAGCACGAACCGGGCCGGCGGCTCGATCTTGCGCAGGTTGGGTCCCGACGCCTCGCGCGACAGGGCGAGATCCTGGCACGCCTCCTGGAACGTGTCCAGCAGGAGCACGGCGAACAGGCCCGCGTTCACGCCTCCGCCCGCCTGTGATTTCGGCCGGCTGAGCACGTACACGGTGTCATGATCCTCGACCATGCGCCTCGGATCGATCAGACGCGGGTCGCGCGGCGAGAAATCCATCGTCGAACGCACCTTCGGGTCCGCGAGGATCGCGAACGCGTTCCTCACGCCGAACCATTCGCTCGACCGTTGGCGCGTGTCCATGGTCTCCAGGCCACGGATCGTGTCCGCCCAGCGCAGCATCTCCCGCTCGCCCGTATGCTCGCGGATCAGGTCCGCGGCCTCGAGCGCCTTGCGGGGGCTGACCGACCACTCGTAGCATTTCGAGATCGGCAGGTTGCTGATCGCCGCCGCATACAGAAGCGCCTGGATATAGCCTCCCGCGCTCACGCCCCACTCCCTGTTGTTCGACCCCTGGCCCAATCCGCCCACACCCACCAGGGTCTGCGCGCGGCGCATCGCCGTGGTCGGGTCCTCGCACCCCTGCAACGGGGTCCAACGCATGTTGTGCCGGGTCAGCGGATCCGCCGCGCCCAACCCCTCCGGGTCGAAGATATGGACACGGCCACGGCCGCCGTACCGGGCCCCGTTCGACGGATCCGCCACACCCCTCTCCCGCAGGCGACGGGTCGCCGAGATGATGTCGCTGCGCGTCGACGTGGCCAGCACGAAGCCGGGCGCCTCCACCACCGCGGGGATCACGACCGTCACTGTCTTGCCGGACCTGGTCGGTCCCAGCACGTACGCGTGCATCTCCAACGACAGCCAGACACCGACGTGATGGCATTCGCCCACGTACATGGCCGCCTGCCAGGGCCTCGGCCACACCGGGTCGCCGCCCATGCGACGCTCCCGCATGGCCGCGGCCAGCATGGCCGGCAGCACGCTCGGCACCATCGTGCGCATCACCTCGCGCACCCCGCACGCGGCCGCGACCTGACGACGCGTGGCCATGCCCGGAGCCGACGACAGACGATCCACGAGCCGCTCCCCGGAATCACGGTACGCGTCCCAGAACGCCCAGAGCACGGCGCACGCGGCCAACGCGGCCATCCAGAAGGGCATGGACAGCAGCCCGCCGGCCACCGGGTCGCCGCCCGCCGCCGCGAACAGCAGCAGCGTGAACGCCATCGCCGCGAGCAGGACGCCCGCGGCCAGACGACGCACCAGCACCGACCCCTCACGCGACAGGGCGGCCAGAAGCCGCGTATGCTCCGCCAGCCACACGCCCGCACGCGAGTCCTCGAACCCACGCCACACGGCCATGACCCGACGGCGCGAATCGACACGCGACCCCTCCACGCCCCGGCCGGCATCGCCCTCCAGATCGGGCGCCAGCTCCTCATACCAGGGACGATCCCCGGACGCATCCGCCATCAGCGGCCTCCTCACCAACGAATACGGAAAACGGATACAACAAAAACGATGCGGTTCAGGCCGCGGACCTCAGATCGCTCGTGTCGAACAGGGCCGACAGGGTCGGACCGGCCAGGGCGCGCACCATACGCGGATGCTCCGCGCCGACCCTCCACACCCCCAGCCCCTGCGGCAGCGTGGGAATCACCCGCCGCTCGTCCTCGCTCAGATCCGGGACCAGCCGGCTGAGCATGTCGATGTTCGACCCGCCCTGACGGAAGATGATCTTCGTCTGCATCTGGTTGAGGATCTCCTCGACACGGCCACGCAGCTCGCTGCCCTCGCCGAACACATGCGTCATGTCGTTCACGCCATGCACGATCAGCCAGGTCGCGCATCCCCAATGGCCGGCGGACCGCTGCCTGGTCTGCAACGAGTCCACCAGACGTGCGTTCGACAGCAGGTCCCACGCCTCCTCGTCGACCACGATCCGCCGTCTCCCGTCTCGCCCCTGCAGCAGACGGTCGATCCACGAGCTCACCGCCGCCGTGAACACGCGCTTGAGCTGCTCGTTGTTCAACGCCGGACTCGACGTGTCGAACACGATCATCGGACTCGACGGGTCCAACCGGATCGTGGACTCCCTGTCGAACATGCCCGACAGGGTGCCGCCACGCACCATCGGCGCATACACGCGAGCCGCCGCGGCCGCCGCCGCACGCGCCAACGCCGGCTCATGCTCGAAACCCGTCATCGAGGGCGACTCCCCATCCACCCACGAACGGTCCGCGAGACGGTCCACCGCCGCCTCCAACGTCATCGGCCCCGTGCCGAACGACACCGCCACACGGTCCACGACCACCTGCATGTCGCGATCCAACGGGAACGGGCCTCCATCCTCGCGCAATGCCTCCGCCAGGCTCATGAACGCCGCCTTGCGCCCGGAAAGCACCTCCTGACGCCACAGATCGTCCTCACCGGCGGACGGACGGTCCGGCAACGCGAACGGATTCAGATAATGGCCGCCGCCCGGCGAGACGACCTGGCCTCCCACATGATTGGCGACCCGGCCCCACTCGCCCTCGCGATCCGACTGGACGATCACATGACGGCCCGCCTCGATCTCGCGCAACGCCATCACCTTCGCCGCGAACGACTTGCCGTTGCCGCGAAGACCGCAGATGAACACGTCCGGGCTGGTCGTCATATGCGGGCCGTGAACGCCCGGCGCGTCATACGTCGCCCACGAATCGAACCGCCACAACTCACGCGACAGCACATCCACGCCGATGACCGGCCCGTCGATGCGAGGCGCCCCCGACCCCGCCACCAGCGTGGACAGGACCCCCGCACGCCCCGTGCTGGTCTGATGCCACGCCGTGACCGGCCGCACGCGGAAATCACGGGTCATCATGTCCACGGGGGAGGGCGAACCGAGGGGCAGACGCCCCTCCTCGTCCGCATCCACCATGCGCCGACGCCGTTTCGCATCCGCGGCCATCGCGCGCATCAGACCCGGGGCCACGCCCATCGCGTCCTCCACCGCATGCCGGTCGGCGCGACGGAACGCATGCGCGGGCATCGGCCCGGGCTCCACACCCGCCGTCAGACAACACTGCATCCACATCGCCTCACGCAGCGTCAACCCCGTCGCCACCGGCACCAGACCCAGACAGAACACGCCGCGACGCATGCCCTCGCCCAACCGGTGTTCTCCCTCCAACACCGGAGCATCCCCAGTCGAACCAGACATCACCCCAACCTCCGACGATCAGGCCCACACACAAGACGAAAGCCCGCCGGACACGCCGACGGGCCGGAAGCGAAACGACGACGGACGGTCACACCGAGCCGCCCATGCCGCCCACCAGCACGCCGACCAACACCATCGCGGCCACGCACAACACGCACAGCAGCACATTGCCCCAGAACGCGCGACGACGCTGGCGACGGCTCATCGCCACCACCTCGTCACGGAAACGGCTCCCCACATACCGGGACGACGGACGGGCCCGCAGCATCCAGAACGCGCGATACGCGAACGACGCCGCGGCCACCACCAGCAGCAACACCAGAACCGACAGCATGACACACTCTCCCAATCAGCCCGCCGACACCTGAACCGGAAAACGGAAGACGCGACGGACGGGCAAGCGGCCACGCCTCCACGGACACCACCAGCCCGACCGCCGATAACGGCCGGCGGCCACGGTGGCAGCCACGAGGACTCGGGCATGAACAGGAACGTGCCCGGGCCGGGAAACCCGGTTATCGTCGTAACCGGAACAGGGAAACGGTCCGGGAACCGGATCCGGGAAAACCGGCATGGGAACGACGAACGGAAGGAGCAAGGGCATGGAGCAGGAACATGGCACCGATGCCGCGGCGATATGCAAGGGAGTGCTGCTGCGCGTCGGGATGGCCGCCGCCATGGCGACGGCCGTGCTGGGATTCCTCTCCTACCACGTGCTGCCGCGCCTGAGGAAAACGGACTACCTGAGAATGGTCTCCGACGCGGACGCGCAAACCGCGCTGACCCTGGCACCGCTCGTCCTGCTGGCCATCTGCTGCCTGTGTGTGTACCCGCTGATCGGACACGGGAAAAGAAGCCGCACGGACGTGGTGGCCGTGGCCTGCACCGTCGCCTCGTTCGTCCTCCTGGGAGCGGGCTTGGTGAATATGGCAGTCGAGAAAACGATGACCCCGCCACTGACGGTCTCCATATTCCTGTTCTGCCTCATGCTCGCCCACACGACAATCGCCGGCATGAAGGCGACGCTCGAATGGGTCGGCCACGGCGACAAGACGGACCCCGCACGACTCACGTTCATCTGGGGCGTGATCGTCTTCGTGGCGGGACTGATCGTTCACTAGAATCAGTAATGTGATCAGACAAATCCCCGTAGAAGAGAAAGCCACCATACTTGCATCCCTGGTCTACATCATCGCGCTGGCATTCTACAAGCACTGGCTGCATTCCCAGTACGATGTCATGAACGGATCTCTGATCGAACGGGCCTTCGCCACCGCCGGAAAACCCTGGTACTGGTTTTTCCTGCTGACCGGATTCGCGTTCATAATCCTGCTGGTCTGCATGGGAGTGCATCTTTTCAGAAAGGACAAGTCCGTGCTGGGAAACCTTGTCGGCTTGATCTTGAACATCGTGCTGATCGTCATCCTCGTGACCGTCTTCTGGGACCCCATCTTCACCACATTCGTCGTGCTCGCGTTCGTGGCCGGCACAAGCGCCGCCGCGATGTCCTAATAAATTCAACAAAACACGTGAAAACGGATCATCACGGATATACGGTGGTTGAGACGGCTGATGGAAGGAAGGGAAGCCAATCATGAACTCAAACACATCGAATCCCGATGAAGCTAAAGAAGCCACGGACAAGAGCACGAAGAAAAATATTCCGGGATTGGCATTGCTGCTGCTGGACCTGGCCGTGGCTCTGGTGGGTTTCTACATAGGAACGCATGTTTTCTGGAAAGATCAGAATGAAGAAAGCGTCATAGTCGCTGGAGCCATGTCGGCAGCATGGGCGACCTTTTCATGGGCGGTATTCGGTCCCATGCTCGGCCGTGATAGGTCAACGAAATTCAAAAAGGGCATCTTTCTCATGTCCATGCTGGCGTCCTGGGATGCGGGGGTGGCAATGGCCTGCGTAAACTACGGTGGAAAGGGGACGTCCCTTTCGTGGTCAGGAACGTCGCTGTGGCTGCTTTCCGTGGGCTTCGTCTACTGCTGGTATGTGGCCTGTGCCATCATCGTAAGAGATGTCATGCCGTCAAAGTTTCGTCTGAAGATTGTCCCAATACCCTTGTTGATCGGGATGGGGCTATCCGGTCTCCTTTACTACGTAGAAGGGCCTATCCATACATTTATCAGGCTGATGTGCGTGGTCATGTTCTGGCTGTCCGCGCTATCCCTCGCATATTGCTGGCCCGATGGAAAAATCGGTTCCAATCTTGCCGACTCCGCATCCCTGCTGGAATGGCGGTACGTGATTTCCTCGACCTTGTTTCTAAAGAACGAAATAACCGAATCGATCACATTCGACAACATCAAGGACTGGGATCCCGCGTCAAACGATATCTTCCCGAATTCATCAGGAAAAACGACACCAAAGCCAAAGCAACGAATGCGGTGCTTGATTTAGGAGGGATCGTCCCCACTGCTGTGGCCGTATTTGGGTTCGGCCCATTGAAGGATATGAAGGGTGTGGATGGCGTCGTGTTATGGCTATGCACGTTCGTGTTGACATTGGCGATGGGGTTGTTCGCGGCTTGGCGAAAGCGTTATTGGAACCGGCTCAGGAACTGCCAGCGAATCCTGTCAGAGAAAGCCGAGTCGACCGAAAACGTCGATAAGGTGGTACAGGCCGTTCCGTCCCATGTCATTCAGTAGTGGTCCTTCGCGGAGAGGATGCAGAGCCTGTCGTCGGCGACGGTATAGATGATACGGTTGGCCGAATCGATACGCCGCGACCATGCGCCGGACAGGCCCCATTTGAGGGGTTCGGGCTTGCCGATGCCCTCGAACGGGGTACGCTGCATATCCCGGATGAGCGTGTTGACGCGTTTGAGGGTCCTGCGGTCCTGGGATTGCCAGTACAGGTAGTCGGCCCAGGCGTCATCGGTCCAGCAGAGCAGCATCACGCGCCCGCTTCGACAAGGTCGTGGGCCATCGTCTGGCCCTGCCGGACCTGCGCCATGCCGCGCATCACCTTATCGCTCAGATACGGGTTCTGGTAGACGCGCAGCGTCTCCATGAGCGAATCGTAGTCGTCGGCGCTCATGACGACCACGTTGTCCTCCGGGTCCGCGTTGGTCACGAGAAGGGTATCGGCGTCCTCGTTGACCCTGCGCATGTAGGTCTTGAGATTCGCCCTGAAATTGCTGTAGGCCACGGCCTGTGTCATCATGCACCTCCTGTTTGTACAGGAAATTGTACCATGATGTCTCCCGAATGTAGGTCGGGGCCGCGGCGCGCTCCGTGTCGGTCGTAGCCTTCTTGTCGGCTGGTGCGGGGCATATGTCCCCACCTTAATAGAACATCTGTTCGAATATTGGTTCGGTTTTGTTCCGGGAAGGCGGTAGGTCATGGCTTGGAGATTCGTCACGCACGCATGCGGGCACCAGGAGCGGATCAACGTGGACGGCCCGTACGTGGTCGTCGAACAGCGGGTGAGGAACGCGGAACGGGTGTCATGTCCCGCCTGCATCGGCATCGCGTCCCGGCAGCGCAACAGGCTTGACGGGTTCTGCGAACTGTGGGGCTCGAAATCCCAGTGCGACCGGGCGGAGCCGATACGACGCCGCACCCTCAGCCAGGTCGACGTGCTCGCCCGCCACGCGCGCATCGAGGACCGTGACGCGTTCGCCGAACTGCGCAGGCAGGTGCTGCGGATGAACGACGCGGCATGGTGGATCGAACACAAAAACGACGCGGCCACCATGCTCGCCCAGGACATCGAGCTCTAGGATTGCGGAAGAGGAGACGGTCATGTACGAGGAGCATGAGGACGGGTCGTTCACGCTGCACATGTGCGAATGGTACGAGCAAGGCAGGAGGCTCGTGGGCGAATATGAGACGCTGGGCGACGGATCCGGGTTCGCCGTCACCGACGAGTGGTCTACCTGCAGCAAGGTCGTCGTCAACCATCCGTTGACACGTCCGGACGGCACCGTCATGCCCGGCATCAGCCGGCTGCGACGCTTCGACTGGAAGGTCGGGCCCGACGAGGGGCTGCACGCCGACGACTACGAGATCTGGGAGCGGGAACTGCGCGAACAAGCCGAACGCGACCGGTTCGACGGCGAGCTGCGATCCCTGGGAGCGTTGGGCGACGGGGAATCCATCTTCGGCCGACAGCCGGGCAACGGGCCGTCGTCTCCGGATGGCGATGATGGCGTGTCTGATTCATGAACGGACGAAAGGAAGTAGCATGATGACGGGATATGCCGGGCATCCGGCATGATTGGGGGATCAATGGATGGGCAGGGGCTGCGCATGTGCAGATTCACACGCGACGGGATCCCCGAACTGGGCGAATACCTGGAATCGGTGGACGGCACCGGCATCTGCAAGCTGACCGAGCTCGATGGCGGGGGAGAGGAGGTCGTCGTATGTCTGCCGGACGGGACCATGCCCGAGGGGATATCCGATCTGGAACTCGTCCGCGTCCCCACGCGCATCGAGGAAGGCGATGCGAAAACGGAAACCATGTCGGACGAGACGGCGGAACGGATGGCGAGGACCCGGTTCATCGTCGACGAATACACGATGGGCGTGCTCGACGAGCAGGAGGCCGGCGAGAGGCTCTTCCGCCACCTGTTCCCGCATTGGGGATGAGAAGGCCGGATAAAGAATTCCATGAACGCAAACCAATGGAAACAAGCCCTATTCAGCCACTCCGAGGGAGAGAACACAAGGACAAGCGCCAGCACAGAATATCCTCAGCAGTACAATGCGCGGCAGCGGAAAACGAATTGGAGGAATCGAGGCCGTCAAAGTGGGCATGGACGAAACTGGCGTTAGCGGATTCTTCTGCTCGTCATCGTTCTGATTGGACAGTGTCGCCGACCGTATTATCAATGAGGACCGTCAGTCCGCTTTCGTTGAATTTGTCGTAGTTTTCAATGTCGTAATTCATCTGCAATTCCAGCCAGTATTCCGGTGATGTGCCCAACACGTAGGCGAGATGGTATGCGAGGCTTGTGGTGATGCGTCTTTTCCCGCGTATTATTCCACTGACGGTGATTTGTGGCAGGTTCATGGCTTTCGCCAGACGGTACATGGTGATGTTGTTTGGTTGCAGGTATTGGTGTAGCAGCACGTCGCCGGGGAGTGGCGCATGGCCCACATCGTTCATAGCCAGACCCTTTCACGCAATTCACTGACTTTTTTCTGATAGTAACAAAAGAAGCTACCGTTTTGCTTCGGTATGTGGGAATACGGTTTTGCCCGCCTCTCCCCTGTTTCGGGTCGAAGGCGGGCAAAACACGTTTGGTGCGGTGAGAATCAGTCCTCGACTGCATGCCATCCATCGGCATGCTTGGCGGAACGTACACGCACGAGCACGCAGCCAGCACCGGCGATGGTCATGATCGCCGCCAGCGTGGCGATTGCGGTGGTGTCCGATCCGGTGGAGGCCAGACCATTGTTCGTCACACCTGCAGCCTGCTTCTTGGCCTGTTCGGCCTTCTGCTTCTTGGCTTCGGCATCCTTCTTGGCTTGGTCGGCCTTCTTCTGGGCTTCCTGCTGCTTCTTGGCTTCCTCCTCGGCCTTCTTCTGGGCTTCGGCTTCGGCCTGCTTGGCGGCGGCGAGCTCCTTGTCGGACGCCTGCTTGTCGGCGAGCTTGGCATCATAGTCGGCCTTGGCTTTCTCGTATGCCTTGTCGGCCTCATCCTTGGCCTTGTTCGCCTCGTCGAGCTTCGCCTGGGCGTCGGCCAGCTTCGCGTTCGCCTTCTTGAGGTTCTCCTCGGCGTTCTGCAGACGCTTGATGGTGTTCTGGGCGTCGTTGAGCTTGCCGGTGGCCGTGTTGAGGTCGTCCTTCGCCTTCGCGTATGCGGCCTTGGCATCGGCGATGGCCTCGTCGGCGGCCTTGACCTGCTTGGCGGCGGCTTCAACCTTCGCGTCGGAAACGGTCTTGGCGTCGAGCGCGGCCTGCTTGGCCTTCTCGGCCTCGGCCTTGGCTGCCTTGGCGTCGGCCAGGTCGGCCAAGGCCTTCGTCTTGTCCGTGTTGGCCTGCTTGATCGTGGCTTCCGCATCCGTCTTGTTCTTGGCGGCGGTTTGGGCCAGCTTGTCGGCGGTATCGATCTTCGCCTGTGCGGCGGCGACTGCCGTGTTCGCCTTGTCCACTGCCGTCTGGGCTGCGGTCTGGGCGTCGGTGGCGGTGGCGGCTTCGGACCGGGCTTCCTTGGTGGCCTGCTGGGCGGCGGAGTACGCTTCGTTCTTCGCCGTCTGATCCTTCTTGGCTTCCTCCAACGCCTTGGCCTTGTCCTCGTTCGCCTTCACGGCCTCGTCATACGCTTTCTGCGCCTCGTCGGCGGCAGCCTGCAAATCCTTGGCCTTCTGAGCGGCCTGCTGGGCTTCCTCAGCGGCCTTTTGCGCGGACTGCTGGGCGGCGGCCAGCGCCTTGGCCGCATCGGAGGCGTCCTGTGCGGCCTGCTTGCTCTTGGACAATGCGGTCTGGTATGCGGCGTCGGCTCCGGTCAGGGAATCACGGTAGGCAGTCAAATCAGCCAGGTATGCGTCAACGTCCATGATGCGGCCCGCGTCGGAGCCGATTCCGTTAGCGTTTTCGGTGAACAGCTGACTATGGGTGTTCCCGCCGATACCCGTGATGTTGCCGTTCTGGCTGACGCCGAAACCGGTGAGGGTAAAATCGGTGTTGACCAGCGTGGTGTAATGGCCATAAGCGCAGGGGTTGACGGGCTTGCCGTCCGAGGCCTTGCAATCCAGGACACCGTCGGACATGTCCTTCTCATACATGGACTTCTCCGTGTCGTACCAGCCCTTAAAGGGATCAGGATAACCCCAGGCGAGGTTTTCGCTGGCGGGGAATTGAAGTGGATGGTTCACGTTGTTGTTGGCATAATCCGCATCCGCCATGGCCTGCGCCATCAGGGTGTCACTGACCTTGAGGGGCTGCAGGCCTTCCTTCGCGCGAAGCTGATTGGCTTCCTGGATGAACTTCAGGGCCTCGATCATGTTGTCCAACGTGGTCGCATCACCCTTGGCGCCATTATGAATGGCGTCAAGATACTCGGTGACGGTCGGATCGGTGAGAACCTTGACTGCCTGAGAGGCACCCTTGTCGCCGAAGTAGGCCACTGCGCCCTGAGACAGCTTGTCCTGAGCCTCGTCTGCCGCTTCCTTCTTGGCGTCGGCCTCGCTCTTGGCGTCGGCGGCGGCCTGCTGCTTCGCCTCGGCGTTGGAAGAGGAGTCGGACACCGCCTTGTCGGCATCCTTCTGCGCCTGTTCCGCCTTCTGCTGGGCGGCGGCGGCATCGGCTGCGGCCTTCTTCGCCGCTTCGAGCTTCGCGGCCAGGTCGGAAAGACCTCCATCATCCTTGGACAGCTGTTCGACCTTGGCATCGGCCTTCTGCTTGGCTTCAAGCGCCTTGGCCTCGGCCTGCTTGGCCGTATCCAGCTTGGCTTGCGCGGCGTTCACCGCCTCGTCGGCCTTCGTCTTGTCGCCGGTCGCCGTGGCCTGCTGCTGCTTGGCCGCGGCCAGCTCCTTCTCGGCGGCCGCCTTGTCGCTCGCGGCCTGCTTCGCGTCCGCATCGGCCCGGTCGGCCTTCTTCTGCGCATCACTGATGGCGGTATCCGCCTGATCGGCCTTCTTCTGCGCGTCCGTGGCCTGCTTGTCGGCCGCATCGATATCGGTCTGGGCCTTGTCGGCGTCCTTCTGATGGGAGGCGGATTCGGCCGTGGCCTCATCCTTCGCGGTCTGTGCGGTCTGCTTGTCGGCTTCTGCCTTCGACTGGCCGTCGGAGGCCTGCTGCATGGCCTTGTTGGCGTCGTTGATGGCGTTGGAAGCGTCGTTCGCGGCCTGCTGGGCGGCGGCGATCTTGTCGGCCGTGTCGGTCGCATCCTGTGCGGCCTGCTGCTGGGCCTTGCTGGCATCGTCGTAGTTCGCCTGCGCCTGCTGCTGGTTGTTTGCGGCTGTCTGCTGCTGGGCGGCGGCGTTGTCGAGGTTCTGCTTGGCGGTGTCCAGTGCGGCTGCGGCGGCGTCGGCCTTGGCCTGTGCTTCGGTCACGCCGGTCGGGGATGCCTGTGCGATGGCCTGGTTGGCTTCCACTGTGCTCTGCTGGGCCTGTGCGACGCTGTCCTGCGCCTGTGCGATGGCCTGCTTGGTCTGGTTGTCTGTGGTTGTGGTTTCGTCGGCCATGGCGATTGCAGGCGAGGCGAGGGTGGCCATTACGGCTGTGCTTGCCACTGCGATCTTGGTGAGGTTGCTGCGTTTCATGAAAGATCTCTTCTTTCCTTGGTCGTGCCTCTTTTGGGGTTTGTGTTCCTTGGGAGGCGTTGTATGTTTTCCACCTACAAATAGTAGCACAAATTTTACTATCGCAAACTTTTACCTCCTTTTTTGTCAGCAAGACACGTGCCTGCCTGAAACACGCCGGCCCCGACAAAGCGAAAAACCAACAGCCAACACCCCCGTCACAGTGATACCGGAAACAAGAGCAGCCTGCTTCATATCACCCGGGGCATCCCCCGGCAAAGGAGCCTGGTCGGGCATGCTGTTACGCTCCCCCGTGACCAGAAGACGCATAGTGTTTCCCTGACCGGTGCAAGTGAGGAGCGTGACCTCGTCCTTGCCTTTATGGACGCGCAATGCCTTGGTTTCCGTGGGTGAGACGATGCGTTTGCTGGTGACCCGGTAGGCGAGCGTGTTGCCCATGACCTTGATATAGAACGGGTCCCCCTCATCGAGTTCCCCGAGTCGGGTGAACAAGGTCGCCCCCTTCAGGTTCGAATGCCCGGTAATCACGGCACGAGTGTTCTTGCCTCCGACAGGCAGACTCGTGCCAGCCAGATGACCCGCAGCATGTTCGAGCACATCCTGGCTCGCGCCGTGCATGATAGGCAGATCCACACTGATTTTCGGAATCAGCAGTTCACCCATCGCGTCCAACCCGTTGACGGACAGTTGACGCCGGTATTCGTCGTCGCCCTCGAAGTTTCCCCTGACCTTTCCATCAAAAACAGGTTCGCCGATCTGAGGTTGTCCCGACTCGTAAAGTCGCTGGTTGTATTCGATTGCTGATTTGATCGCGCTCTGACGGCTACCCTCAGGAAACAGTGATGCGGACTGACTGACGGAACGGGCCTGAGCGTCGGTCTCCCTATCTCCGATGAGCTGCTGGATTCGGGGCATGCCAATGAGTATCAGCCCCAATGCCACGCAGATGAGAGCGGCGGTGGCGTATACGCGTGAACGGCGGATGAGCAGACGGACCCGGTTGTCACGGGCCCGCCTGTCATCGACGGCGAGACGCATGGACTCCCACACGTCCCGCGATGTCGCTACGGCCATGCTCACCGGGAATGCCTTCCAATGGTCGGCGTTCCGGCGTGACGGCCTTTGCTACCGGCTCCCATGCGCAGTCGGATCATCGGGGAGAAGGCTCCTGCCGCGATGATCAGGAACGCGAGGCCGGCCCACAACCAGATGGTCGGAATCTGAGCGTTGCCGCCGGTGAACGGGAGCGTGGTCATGGCCGGCTCCCATTGCGCGTATACGGCGACCTCGCCTTCGGCCGGCATGCTGACCGTATCCTTGCCGGGGGTCAGCAGGGTCTCATCCTTGTCCGGGGTTTTCTTCAGGCTCCAGCCGGTGAAGCGGAAGCCAGGGCGTGTGACCTTCGGCTCCTTGGCATCCTTGGGGATGGTGACCGAACCGAATGCGTCCGTGTTGATGGATGGGTATCCACCCACGCCGCCGTTCGGGTCGAACTTCAACGTGACCTTGTTGATCGTCCATTGCGCGTAGAGCACCGAGGTGTTCTTCGGCGTGGATTTGTCGTTCGCGGTCAGCGTGTAGTCCGCGCCCGGATCGTATGCTTTGCCCTTGCCGTCGGCCTGCGTGTTCCATCCGGAGAACGTGTAGCCGGGACGGTCGAACGGATTGTCAATCGTCTTCACGGTCTGGTCAACGACACCGTCCACCGTCCTGGTTTCCGAGCCAATGCTGCCGATGTTGCTGTTGTACACCAAGTGTGCGGGGTTGGCCTTCCACTGGGCCCACACGGTGGTGGTGCCGGGTTCCAGCGTGTGCTTGTCGCCGGGGTTAAGGCTCGGATCGCCGCGCTTGCTGGTGCTCCATCCGGTGAACGTGTAGCCGGGACGGTCGAAACCGTTCTGGCTGACGGTGACCGTGTCTCCCGTGCTGCCGGTGGTGTCGGGCGTGCTGCCTGTGGTGTTCGGGTAGCCGTTGCGGTAGACGATGCTGGCCGGGTTCGCCTTCCAGATGGCGTACAGGTCGTTGCCTGCAGGCTTCATCGTGTACTGGCTGACGCCGTTCTTGCCTTCGCCGTATGCGGTGCCGGAACCGTCCTTGGCGGTGTCCCAACGAACGAACGTGTATCCGTCGCGGGTGAAACCATTGGCGTTTGTGGTCAGCTCGTCACCGGTCTTGCCGGATTGTACAGCCGTGTTGCCGCCGGTCGCGCCGTTGCCGTGATAGGCAAGGGTTTGCGCGGTACCGGCCCAGCAGGCGTACAGGGTGCTGGAACCTTGCAGCGTCCACTCGTCGCCCGGGTTGACGGCCTTGCCCTTGCATCCGGCTTGGGTGTTCCACGTGACGAACATGTATCCGTCGCGGGTGAACCCGTTGTCGCGGACGTTGATCTTCTCGTCGGTCTTGCCCGGCTGAGGGTCGGTCTTACCGCCGGTCGCGCCGTTGCCGTCGTAGGTGAGGCCGGCCTGGCCGGGCGTCCATTGCGCGTACAGGGTCAGAGTGCCGTTCGCGATCCACGTGGTGCCGGGCGCGTACGCCGTGCCTTTGCCGTCGGCGCTGGTGTTCCAGCCGATGAACGTGTAGCCGTCCACCGTCCAGCCGTTCGCTCCGATGGCCTGAGTGTCGCCGGTGTGGCCGGTCCAGTTAGCGGTGCCCTGCCCGCCCGGGGTTCTGCCGGTAGGCGGGTTCGGATCGTAGTTGATGGAGGCTGGGTTCGGCGTCCATTGGGCGATCATGGTGACGATGCCGTTGGGTGTGCTGGTCAGGTTGGCGACCTGCTGGCCATCCTGATATGCGTCGCCGGTGTCGGCGCGCTTCCAACCCGTGAACGTGTACCCGTCGCGTGTGAAAGCGTTCGGGCTCAGATTCTGAGGCACGTCGAACGTGAACTTCTGGTCGCCCATGGTGCCCTTGCCGCCGCCCGCGTCGTACTTCACCGTGTAGCCGTTCGCGGTCCAATGCGCGTACATGGTCACATCATTGGTGAGCTTCGTGGACCAGTCGTACTTGTCGCCGCCCGTCGGACTGGTGTACCAGCCGTCGAACGAGTAGCCGGTAATCTTGCCGGTGTCGCCCACGGTCCAGCCTGACTTGTCGTCGGCCGCCGTGTTATAGGGCACGGTCATGCTGGCCGGAGCGTCCGGGGCCTTCGTGGTGGCCGGCGCGTTCACGTTATACGTGAGCGTCGGGTTGATGGCCCACAACGCGTATACGGTCTTCGCCCTGGCCGGCATGGTGATCTGGGTTTCCGCGTTCGCATCCAGGGTGGCGCGGTCCATGGTGTCGGCGACGGGCACGTCCTTGTCGTTGGCGTCCGTGTTCGCGCTCCACCCGTAGAACGTGCGGTTGGTCTTGCTGATCTGGCTGGAATCCCAGCAGTCGGAGTCGGCTTTCGCGGTCGCCAGGGTGATCTTGGCGCCGGCCGGATAGTACACCTGGCAGCCGGATACGGCGCCCGTGTCGGCGATGGTCTGCACCTGCACGCTGCCGTCGGATCGGGTGATCGTCCGCTGACTGGTCCCATCATCCTGTCTGGCGATCGTGTCGGTCAGCACCTTGCGATCGTCGGTGGTGGTTCCGGACTCCGGTTCGGTGTCCCTGTCGGCCGCAAGCCTGACCGTGCCGTTCATCCTGGAGGCGGCGGTTTCGGTTTTGCCGGCCTCGGTGCGCGAGGGCACCTGGCCGGTTCCGCCGTTCGCCTTGTAGGTGAGGACCTGGGTGCGGGTGACCGGCATGCCGAACGTCATGCGCACGCCGTCCGTGCGTTCCGTCGGGTTCTCAAGGTCGTACGAGTAGGTGAACGTGGGGCCGGTCCAAGTGGCGGCCAGACGGTGTCTGACCTGCTGCGCGCCGTTCAGGTTCGACTCGTCGCCCGCATCGTGCTTGATGCCCGCGTACCCGTTGGTCCCGTAGGATGCGAGTTCCGCGTCCCGCGTCCGGTAGGCTCCGTCGAATCCGGAGAGCAGCTGCACGCCCTCGAATTTCAGGTCCGGCCGCGCGTCGAATCCGTCCAGGTCGTTGAATCCGGTGACGCCTTTGAACGTGGAGGGCACGGGCGTGCCGTCCTCGTACGTGAAGCTGACGGTCCACTGGCAGCCGACGCGTTTCGACGTGTCGATGCCGCCCAGATCCTTGCGCACGCTGGCGGGCACCTTGGTGTTGTCGTAGACGACGTTGATCCAGAACAGGCCGTCGCCGACGATCTTCCCGTTCCCGTCGAACCTGTTCAACTGTCCGATGTTGCCGCCATTCCACTGTTTCAGCGCAATGGTCGCGTTGATCCGGTGTTCGACACCGTCCGGATCCGTCCACGTGCCCGTATTCGGCAGGGTGGCGGATGCGCCGAGTCTGGTCGGCCAGTGGATGCTGCCGCCGGCCTCGTCCCGGGTGGTGGTCCAGTTCCCGTCGAACCGGGCGTCGGCCAGTCTGGTTCTGGTGGTGTCGAACGTGAAGCTCCGGTAGTCGGCGGGCACGTCCGTGTCCTCCAGGGCATGGGATGGGACGGACGTCCTGGTCGCGGCGAGTCGGACCGTGCCGTTCGAGGATGCGCTGATCTTGTTGGCGTTCGTCTTGGCCCCGCCGTTCGCGTCGTAGCCGAGCCTGTAGGCCTTGGTGAAGCTCAGATCGTCGAGGATGTTGCCGTTGACGTTGTTGCTGGAGCTTACCGATTTGAAGGTGAAGCGGGTGACCGTCCCGGTGGCGATGTACGTGCCGGTGTAGGTCTCCCACTGCCCGTCATGGTTACGGCTGGAATGGTTCGAGCTGCCGCCCAGTTCGGCTTTGTTGCGCACCTTCGTGGAGATGACCTTGCCGACGTCGCCCGGCTGGTCGCCGTTGCCGTTGACGGTGGTTCGCGTCGCGTCTTGGGCGGATTCCTTGCCGGGTTCGCCAATCATGACGCTCATCCCGTCGAGGTGGGTCCTGTCGAGGCTGGCGTGTTTCAACTCCCAGCGGTAGGACACGCCCGGGATGGTGGCGATGTCCTGGTAGAGGGCGGTGCCCGCCTGTCCCGCGACGAGTTCCGCGTACTGGTTGCCGGTCTTGGAGTCCTTCTGTAGTTCGACTCCCTGTGCGATCTGCTGCCAGTTGGTTCCCTTGGTCTGGGTTGACTTCCATGCGAATTTGGAGGCGTCCCATCCCGTGATTGGAGCCCAGAGGTCCTTATCGACGCCGATGTGCCGCGCGTATCTGCCGTTGATCGGGTCGACGACGGTCCAGTCGTCCCACGGGTATTTGGTGGAGGCGCCGGCGATCAGGCCGGCCGGATAGTCGAACGAGCCGTTGACCAGTTCGGCCGGCAGACTGTCGGAAGTGTTGGCGATGGCCTTCACGGTGCCATCGGTCTTGGAGCCGATCTGCGACGTGCTCTTCTTGGTCCCGCCGTTGGCATCATAGGAGAGCTTGTAGGCGAGGCGGAAGCTCAGGTCGTCGATGATGCTGTCATTGGCGGATGCCGTCAGTTTCCCGTCCTTGGCGACGCCCCTGTAGGCAATCATCGTGCGGGATTGTCCGGCGGGGATGATGACCGTGCCCTCGTAGGATTCCCAGTCGTCGGAATGGTCCCACGGATCGTGGGAGCCTTCCGTGGCGTCCGCGGAATCGGAGTGCGTGTAGGCGACGGTTCCTACGTCGCCGGTCTTGTCCCCGTATTTCGCTCCGGTCTTGGAGACCGTGGTGCGGGTCAGTTTGACCGGGGTGAGATGGTCCTTGTCGGGGCCGGCGAGCAGTGTGACTCCGCCCGCGTTGCCTTTGGACCGGCCGGAGTGGCGGATACTGAACGTGTAGGCGGCTCCCGGTGTAGTGGCGACCGTCTGGGCGACCGTACGGCCTGCGTGTACGTCGGCGGCCGTGTTCCCGTCCTTCTCCCGGTGCAGTTCCATGGCCTGATGTCCGCCGATGGCGTCCACGTCCCGCCATGCGAACGATGATGTGGTCAGGCCCGGCATCTTGGTGCCGTTCTGGCCGTTCGCGTACTGGTAGTAGGAGCTGACCACGCCCTTATCCGCATACACGTAGATCCAGGGCAGGCCCTGCCCCTCCTTCGCAATGCTCCATTTCGGTACGTCGAACCCGCCGTTCACGGCCAGCTCGTCACCCGAAGCGCGGGAGGCGATGGCCTCCGTCCTCGCGGTCTTCGCCTTGCCGAAGGTCTTCGAGCTGATCCGGCTGGCCTGTTTCTTGGTTCCCCCGTTCGCGTCATAGTCGAGCCTGCGGGCTTTCGTGAACGCGATGTCGTCGATGAGGTTGCCGTTCCATGCGCTCTTCGACGACACGTTGCGGAACGTGAACCGGGTGACCGGCCGCCCAGCGGGCACGGTCACGGTTCCCGTGTACGTCTCCCATTGGCCTGTATGGTCGGAATCCTCCCTGTCCGCGGGTTTCGGGTTGGACACCCTGGTGGCGATCGTGTCGGAGGATTCGCCAACCTTGTCGCCGTACCCGTTGGCGGTCACGCGGGTCATGGTTACCGGGGTCTCGTGGCCGGGAGCGCCGATGAGCACCTGCATGCTGTCCAGGTGGCTGGCGTTCAGGCTCGCGTGCCTGAGGCTGACGATGTACTGCACGTCGCTGTCGGATTCGGTGTCGATGTCCTGGTAGATGGCCGATCCGGCCTGGGCGGCCGTGAGTTCGGCGTAATGGTTGGAGCCGTCGTACCTGTTCCACACCTGCACGTCGCCGGCCTGTTCGTAGGGCGGGTTGCCTAGATCCTTGCCGGTCTGGTCGCTTTTCCATGCGAACCGTTTCGCGTCGAATCCGGCGGGCAGGGCGACACGGTGGTTGACGTTCCTGGAATCCTTGTAATAGTAGGATTTCTGGCTCAGGCTCACGTAGTTAAACGGGGAGTCGGACAGGCCCGCCCCGGTCCCCGAGTATTCGAAGTCGCCGTTGACGATCTTCTCTTGGCCTGCGGGCGGTGCGGGCGAATCCCGCACGGTCTTCACCTTGCCCCGGGTTTCACCGCCTGTCGTGTAGTCGATCTGGCTGGTCCGGGTTTTCACGCCTCCGTTCGCGTCGTACGTGAGCTGGTAGGCCTTGGTGAACACGACATCGTCGATCAGGTTGCCTTCCGCGCTGTCGGGACGGCCGGCACTGTTCGAATCGGCCACGCTTTTGAACGTGAACCGTGTGACATCCTGTCCCCTGGGGACGAGGACCGTGCCCTCGTACGTGTCCCACTGGTCGTCCTGGCCGGTTCCCGTGGACGTGATCGTGGTGGATTCCTCGCCGGCCTTGTCGCCCGCATTGGCGATGGTGCGGCGCATCGTGACCGGCTTCTCCCGGCCGGGCGCGCCGACGAGCACCTGCATGCTGTCCCTGGCGTCCTTGTTGCGGCTGGCGTGCTTCAGACGGACCGTGTACATGGCGTCGGATGTGTTCGCCGTGTCGATGTCCTGGTAGAGGTATTTGCCCTGCGTGGCGGCCGCGATCTCGCCCCACACGTTGCCCGTGCTGCCTTTGACGGCCGTCCTAAAGCGTTGGACTTCCACGATCCCTCTGTGCCCGCTGACGGAATCATTGGATTTCCAGCCGAATTTCACGGCATCCCAGCCGTCCACCTTCGCCCATGGTTGCTCGCTCGAGCCTTCCATGGCCATGCCGTTGCCGTCGACGAACGAGAGGTACTGCCAGCCGCCGGAACGTTTGTCGACGATCCGGTTGCCGAACGTCTGGAAATCGCCGTTGACCAGCTCCTTCGGATACGATGTGCTCGCGGCCGGATGGATGGTCATGACCGGCAGGCCGATCCCGTCCGCCTGCGCGGTGCCCGCCATGAGCATGCCTCCGCCGAGAAGCGTGGCCGCGGATGCGATCAGTGCGGCGGAACGTTTCAATATGCTGTGCATTGTGTTTTCTCTTCCCCTGAATCTCATGTTCGGCATGGTTTTGGAAAAAAGGTATTGAGCGGGACGTTCGACGGGTTTTCGTTTTCCGACGCACGTCCCGCGTCATGGTCTCTCTTGGATCAGGCGAGACCGTTGCCGGCCAGATTGACTGCCTTGCGACGGTTCTTCAGGCTGCGTTCGGCGAGGACGATTCCACTGCCCCACAATGGGCAGGAGACCGCCAGCCAGAAGGCGAAGGCCAAGGCTCCACCGGTCTGCGGCAATTGGGTCAGGTTGGTGATGTTCTTGACTTGGACCGTGTTGTTGTCGATACCGGTGGTCAGGCCCGGCTGATCCTTGCCGGCGAACCTGATGGCGGTGCCTGCATCGTCGATGGTGACGGTGAAGCTCGGCTTCGCATAGGAGGCATAGCCGGCGGGCTCCTTGGTTTCGGTCACCGTATAGGTGCCGTAGCCGAGACCCTTGAATGCGATAAGACCCTTTTGCGCGGCATTGTCCTTATGGTCGACCTTGCCGTCGTTGTTGGAGTCACCGGTGGTGAATGTGGTCGCGGAAGCCTGGTCGGCGGCTTCGGACCATTCGCCGGTCGTCGTATCCAGCTTCAGGTATTTGTCTCCGCGTTGGATCTGGAATTCAGCTCCATCCACGAGCGTGTTCACGTCGGCTGCGCTCACCTTCTTGAGGGTGAAATCGTAGGATTTCAGGTCAACCTTGTCGCCATTGGTGACGACGGTGTAGTGGGCTCCGTCCTTGAAGATGGCGGTGCCGGAAACCGAGTTTTCGGATGGTTTCTCGGCCGTGGCCTTGGTGACGACGCTCTGGTAGGTGATGGTGATCTTCTTGCCGCCCTGCGTGGTGATGAGCTTGGTGGCGTTCAGAGCCCAGCCTCCGGCCGGAACGGTGATATCCGGGTCGGCCGGGGTTCTGTCTTCCTTCTTGAGAGTGGCGTCACCTGGCAGGGCTTTCGCGCCGTGCTGGGTTTCGCCGTCGTAGATGACGGTATCGGCGGTCACGTCAGTGGCAGTCCCGCTCAGAGCCACCTTCAGGCTACCTTTCACGTATTCCTGTCCGGCAGGGGCATCGGCGAGCTTGAATTTGACGGCCGTGTTCGGAACAGTCACGTCGATGGTGTGGGTGACGGTATCACCCACGGTCACGGCCACCGGGTCGGCGGCATCACCCTGCTTGGAGACCTGTCGGCCGTCACGGTCCACGACGACCTTCTTGTCGGTTGTCACGCTCTTCGACTTGATGACCGCGACGCCGAGGGTTCGGCCGGGGGCGCCGCTCATGGCGGTGCCTGCACCGGATTTGGTGCCGATGATAATCGGGCTGCCTGCGGAGTCGGTGATGTAGTAGAGGCCTTCTTCCGGCACGGTGATGTTCAGGGTGGCATCCTGCGTGGTCAGGTCGGCTCCGCCCGCGACGGTGGCCGGCTTCCTGCTGGAGGCGTTGAGGGCGGCTTGGATGTTGCTCAGCTGCTTGGCCTGCTTGGCCATGTCGATGGCGGCGATGCTGCCTGCGGCATCGTATCCGCCGACCTTGGTGATGTCGTCGGACGTGTCCTTGTCGTAACCGTTGGCGATGGTGATGGCGTCATCCGCCCATGCGTTGGATTCGGTGGTGCCTTGGATTCCGAGGCTGGAGATCTGGTTGCCTTTCAGCACCACTCCGGTGTATGTGCCTATCTGGTAGACGTTGAACGTGTGTCCGGCCAGGCTTGCTCCGTCTGCACCTTGCAGTGTGATGGTCGCGCC
>ERZ839489.663-NODE-663-length-31523-cov-8.005053_pt1 | contig 31523 bp, 29 predicted proteins | sample MGYA00519938_ERZ839489 | MGnify/ENA primary metagenome ERZ839489 (study PRJEB31850, sample SAMEA3708846) | human gut metagenome | biome: human gut; feature: human-associated habitat; material: faeces | place: China | collected 2014 ...
ACTTTTTCACTCGTTAAAAAGTTTTGAGAATATTTTATATTTTTGTTCATGTAATCACTCCTGAAGTGATTACATCTGTAAATAAATACAGAAGTTAAACGATTTGTTTGTAATTTTAGTTATCTGTTTAAAAAGTCATAAGATTAGTCACTGGTAGGAATTAATCTAACGTATTTATTTATCTGCGTAATCACTGTTTTTAGTCTGTTTCAAAACAGTAGATGTTTTATCTACATTACGCATTTGGAATACCAACATGACGAATCCCTCCTTCTTAATTACAAATTTTTAGCATCTAATTTAACTTCAATTCCTATTATACAAAATTTTAAGATAATGCACTATCAACACACTCTTAAGTTTGCTTCTAAGTCTTATTTCCATAACTTCTTTTACGTTTCCGCCATTCTTTGCTGTTTCGATTTTTATGATATGGTGCAAGTCAGCACGAACACGAACCGTCTTATCTCCCATTATATCTTTTTTTGCACTGATTGGTGTATCATTTCGTTTTTCTTTCATAAAAGTCCCTTTATCAATCTTATTGTTTCTTTTAATTATAGAACAATAGCCTTCATTTCAGCATTAAAAATATTAAAGCTGGCTTTAGGCACTTAAGATATGGAAGTAACTTAAAACAATTCCTAAAATCAAAACAAACCAGATCATCTTAGTGGACGTCACATGTTTCTTTCCTAGTAACCAGTAAACTAAAGCTACAAGTAAAACAGGTACTAAAGATGGCATAATTTGATTTAAAATTGTTTGCATCTTTAATGTTACTTTGCCTGCTCGATATACAAAGGGGACTTTCACATTAACTACAGTTGGTATCAAAGCCCCAACGACGGTAACCCCAAGTAAAATAGCAGAGTCGGTAATTGCATTTAACTTACCTGAAGCAGAATCAATTAATTTTGCTCCCTGTGAATAACCGAGGTTTAAAAAGCCAAATCTTGTGAATAAAACAATCAAATTAACAATTATCCACAAGAAAGCTCCAAAAGGATTTCCTCGTAATCCCATATATGCACCAATTGATCCACATATTGTAGGAATAATAGCACCAAAAATTGTGTCTCCTACTCCAGCTAAGGGGCCCATTAAACCTGTCTTTAAGCCGGCGATTGTTTCTTTAGCTTTACTTCCTTGCTTTTCTTCAATTGCCAGATCCATTCCAATGATAAAGTTTCCATCAAATGCATTCACGTTGAAGAATTGTGACTGCATCTGCATCATTTCAACTAATTCTTCATCTTTGTACCAGCGCTTTAAAAATGGCAAAACAGTATAAAAGTAACCGGGAGCCATCATTTTTTCATAGTTCCAAGATAACTGACTAGCCCAGAGCCAACGCCAATTTGCTCGGAAAAGATCCTTTTTTGTTAATTTATTTGAATTAGTTTTCATATTCTCCCTCTTCATTTGTATATTCTTCACTCTCAGTTACTTTTTCTGAACTATTTTTCTTTGTATTTAATTTTTCTACTTCACGAGTGTAGTGAAGGTAAGCTAAGGCTGCTCCCAGCAACGCTACCCCTAGCATTGGCATTTTTAAGTAAGCTGCTGCAATGAAGCCTATTGCTAAATAAGAAATAAATCTTTTAGTTGGTAAGTATCTAAGTAAAATTGCAATACCAACAATTGGCAAAATATGCCCAGATACTTTTAACCCATCAGTCAACCAAGCTGGAATTATTCGTAGAATTGCTTTAACAACATCATTTCCTACTACAAGTAAGATAAAAACTGGGATTGCACGTGAAAATCCCCAGGTAAATGTTCCCCACAATGCATTTCTTGCTGCAGCATTTGGCTTATTTTCTTTAATAAAAGTATCAATTCGATGTTGAAAAATAGTATTAGCAAATCTGGCTAAAACATCTAGTTGGACCATTAAGAGTCCTACTGGAACTGCCAAACCAATTGCAAACTGCACACCTTTTCCTGAAATAACGGCGTAAACTGTACCAACAATTGCACCAGTCATAAAGTCCGGCATTGAGGCTCCTCCATATGTTGAAACCCCTAAGACCATTAATTGGAGCGTTGCTCCAACTGCCAGCCCAGTTGTAATATCACCCATAATAATTCCTGAAATCATCCCAATTGCTAAAGGATTATTCACAATTGATACAGTCAATTGATCAATAATTGCCCAAAATGCTAGGCAAGTTAGTAATAAAATCTGCCACCATTGTATTGTCATTGTCTTATCTTCCCTTTACTTTTTTAATAACTCCATAAATTCTTCTTTGTCTTCTGCCGGCACCATTTGATGATAAAGATGACAACCGTGCTCATTTAAGTAGTTAAAATTATCCACATCTTCTGCAGTAACAGCCACACTCTTAGCAACTTGACGTGAATCAGCCTTAGTAGACATATTTCCAACATTAATTTCAGGCAAGTTCACACCATTATCAACCATTTGACGTAAAACTCCAGGATTTTTAACTAATACTAAAACGGTTTGACCCTTATATTTTCCTTCATTAATTCTTCTGGCTGCACCTTTAGCAGTCAAAATACTTAAGTGAACGCCATGTGGACATGCGGTCTTTAAGGCTGTTTTTTGAATATCATTCTTTACGATATCATCCCCAACTACCATAATTCGCGTTAATCGCAATGCATTTGTCCACATGGTAGCAACTTGTCCGTGGATAAGTCTTTCATCAATTCGAACGTTATGCATAGTTTGTGGTTCTACTTCCGCATTTTCATTTAATTCGTTACTTTGATGAGACTCTTTCTTGTTTGAGGTGGCCTTCTCTCCAATTGGCTTTCCAACAGGCGCCATATTTTCTTTAGCTTGTTTGATTGCTTCCTCCATCGGAGTTCCCATTACTGCTGCTAGCAAAAGTGGCAAGCACAGACCGCTGTATACTTTTACTTCAGGATGTTCTTGCTGATAGCGTAATGCAGCGTTAGCAGGAGTTCCTCCGGCAATATCCACAATAATAGTTGGCACTTGTTCAAAACTTTCGGCAGTTTGAGCAATCTCATCGAGTAAATCGTCTTGATTCATTGTTTGTTTAAAAGCAATCGCTTTTACATTTGATAATTTTCCTGCAATCATTTCACAGCTAGCTAAAGTTGCCTTAGCATATTCACCATGACTAACTATTAAAAAGTTATCCACATTTAATTCCTCCAGAATTCACAATGTTTATATTTTATCCTAATTGGTATGTAAATTAAAGCTAAATATAATAGCGCTTTGTAGTATATTATAAGGAATTGGTATAGTTCAATTTTATTTTTTTATACTTGTAATCGGTATCATTATTGATACAAAAAGAAGACCCTACTTTGCAAAAGTAGAGTCTTCTGAAGGAATATAACTATGAAAATTTTATTTAATGAAATATTATTTAAGAATTTAATTTTTGTTGATATATGAGGATTATAGGAAAATTTATTTTAATTACTTAGTAAAGCCAACATCGTACCATCTACTATTGCTTGCTGATGGCTTAAGTGACCAGCCAGTTACCTTGCTGTTAACTGCAGTTACTGACCAACTGTTTGTGGTAGGTACAACATAGGCATTGTCATACATCCATTGTTGCCACTTATCAAATGCTTGTACACGGTACTTGTGGTTAAAGGCCTTAGTTGAATCAATGTTATTAAGAAGTTTAGATTGAGTTGGAGAAACAAAACGAGCCATGTTGTATGGAGCACCTTCACTGTAAAGGTCCATTGGTGATGGTTCAGATGATAAACTCCAACCACCTTCAAAAACATCAATCTTAGGACTGTCTGCTTGAACATCTTGTACCCAAGAGTTGAATTCCATTGGACGACCCCCAACAAATTTAGCATCTAAGCCAATCTTTTGCCATTGTTGGAGGTAGTTAGTCCAGATCTTTTCAGCGTTTGGTTGTGTATTACGAACTGCAACGTTAATAGTTAACTTCTTACCATTTGGTTGACGACGGTATTTTTCACCCTTCTTCTTCTTGTATCCAGCCTTGTCTAACAATTCATTAGCCTTCTTCAAGTTGTATGGGTATCCCTTGATACTCTTATCAGAAAAGTCGCCAAATTGTGCTGGAATTAATGTGTTAATTCTAAATGACAAACCATTGCCGTAACGCTTGGCAACAGCGTCAATGTTCATTGCGTAAGCCATTGCCTTACGTAATGAGACATTGTTCATCTTAGCGTTCTTATCCTCAACGTTCTTGCCAGTCTTCTTGTCAAACTTACCTACCTTAAAGCCTAAGTAGTTGTAAGATAGAGGAATCTTACCAATGAAGTTAACGCCCTTAGTATCCTTAACATTATTCCATTGAGTGTTAAGCACACTAGTAACATCAAACTTATGACTCTTAATAGCTTGAGAAACAGAGTTAGTTCCGATTACTTCCATAGTAACCTTGTCTAAGTTTGGCTTACCACGCCAGTAATGTTCATTTGGTACATAAGTAACTGATTGACCACGAACAACTTTTTGAACCTTGTATGGACCAAAGAAAAGTGGTTGTTTACGAACCTTATCATCTGATAAAAGTTTATCAAATGGAACGTCTTTCAAGTAGTGGTATGGTTCTGCACTTTCAAGGAAGTAACCATTACCAGATTGAAGCATACCTGGTCTCATTTCCTTAAAATGAAGTACAACTTTTCGACCATCTTCACCATTTGGCATTTCAATACCGGAAATCTTGTCGGCCTTACCTTTGTGATATTCATCTAAACCAACCAGGTTAGCCAAAGAATCTGTATATCTTGAAGTCTTAGTCTTAGGATTACCAACAATTTCGTAAGCATATTCAAGGTCCTTAGCAGTTACTTGCTTACCGTCTGACCACTTAACGCCCTTCTTAACTTCAATGGTAATAGTCTTAGCATCCTTATCTAACTTGAAGGTAGCTGCACCTTTGTTGTTAATCTTATAGCTATCAGTAACATCGAAGAGTGCTTCTAATCCTGGCTCTTGAATTTCGCTGTCAGTTGAAGTGTCAGATAATTCTGGTAAGAAGATACCTGTGAAAGGTGAGTCACTTTCAATTGCGTACTTTAATGTTCCACCCTTTTTAACTTGTTTCTTAGGAACAGCTTCCTTAAAGCTAACTTTCTTATCGCTAGCATTATTATTATTGTTATTCCCACAAGCAGTTAAAGTTAATGCCGCACCGGACAATACTGTAATTGCTCCTAACCACTTAACTTTTTTCAATTTGTTCTCCTCCTTTATGAGATGACTTAAATTTCTTGTTTTTGATTATATGATATTAAAGTGAAAAAAACAATATAAAATTTAAAATATTTTAGTTATAAATTTTATTTAGCTTAAAATTACAATAGAATTTATTCCTTATTTATAATATTTAGACTGAAAGCCATTAAAATAAAGATGAGCAAATAAAAAAACTAATATACTTTCGTTATTTAAACGAAAATATATCAGTTTCTTTCACATATTTTTTATTAATTAAGATTTCTTTTTAATATTTCTTTTAGGAGTAAAATTTAAAGCCAATACTGAACCAATTACTAAGAAGGTTCCTAGCCAATCCATCCCCGACATTACTAAACCAAAAACTAAAACTGAACCAACTGTAGCTGATAAGGGTTCAAATGCATCTAGTAAACTTACAGTCGATGGTTTTACGTAGCGTAGAGCGTTAGCCATAATTTGAAATGGAATAATCGTTCCAATAATAATTATTGCACTTACGTCCAGCCATACTCTAGGTGTATTGGGAATTGATGGAAACTGCGGATATACAAGCATTAGTCCAATTCCCGCCAATAGCATTCCCCATCCCGTTACAACCAAACTTGATACTCTTTTAACAAGTTTAACCGGGATTAAAGTATAACTTGCTTCTCCTAATGCCGATAGCAACCCAAAAAATAGAGCCAGTGGAGTAATTGCTAATTGATTAAAATTTCCATGAGTCGATAATAAGAATACGCCAATAAAAGCTAGGATAGCAGCTAATACATCCAATTTTCTTAATACTTGTTGATGAGTGACAGCCAAATATGTCAGGACAAAAAATGGTCCAATAAATTGTAAAATCGTTGCAATTGATGCGTTTGCCATCTCAATTGCAATAAAGTAAAAGACTTGTACTGGTAACAAGCCAAAAATCCCATAAGCAATAATATGAAGAGTATTTTTCTTATCTTTTAAAACTGAAAATGGCTTTTGGTGTAAGACTGTCGCAATAATTAATAAAACAATCCCAGAGATAATTAATCGGATTTGTGTTAACCAAATCGGTGTAATCTTACTACTCACTTTAAATAGAGATTCTGCAAATAATCCAGATATTCCCCACATTACTGCTGCTAAAGCAGCTAGGACTGTCCATAACCTACCTTTTGACTGTTTATCCATCCAACTTTTCCTCACAAATTAAGATTGATCTAAATCATCATAACATACTTCCTTTGTTACTTATTTCTCGCTTCATAAAAAAATACTGCCCGAAAAATCGAGCAGTATTTTTTTGTTTTCCATTTTATGAATTTTTTCTTGATAATTATTTCTGGATAACATTATTTGTCTCCTCCACAAATTAAGTAAGCCTTTTTACCACACAATATAGAACCTCATTTACTGATAGTCAATAATTAAGTAGCTTATCTTATTTAATAGTTGATGCCTTATGTTTCATAGCTAATAAAGCTCTATACTTTTCCAGTCAGATAATTACAAAAGCTAAAAACAGCCCTTATTTTTATAAGGACTGTCTAAAATCGAGTGAGACAAATTCAGTAAAATTTTTATATAGAAAAAGGAACTGCTTTTACACAGTTCCTTCTCTACTATCTAGTAATACTATCTGCACGGCCTTTATAATCACCGTTTTCAGTTCCAATAATTAATTCTTCGCCTTCCTTAATGAAATCTGGTACAGTTACAACTAAACCAGTATCCATTTTTGCAGGCTTACCACCACCAGCAGCAGTTGCACCCTTGATTTCTGGTTGAGTCTCTTTAACTGTCATCTTTACAGTGGATGGTAAGTTAATTCCGATTAATTTACCTTCATCAGTAAACTTAAGGTCTACTTCAATATTTGGCATTAAGAATTTAGCTTCTGAAGCTAAATGTTCTTTAGGAATTAAATATTGTTCATAAGTATCTGTATCCATAAAAATAAAGTTAGTGTCATCATCGTAAAGATATTGTGCCTTTTTCAAGGAGACATTAACTAAGTCTACTTTTTCACTTGGACGCATTGTTTTATGTACAACTGCACCACTTATAACATCACGCAAATCCATTTGCATAACTGTATTACCCTTACCAGGTTTGTGGTGATTACTCTTTAATACTTCAATCAACTTACCATCTTGGTTAAAAATCATACCTTTTTTTAATTCAATTGCTTGCATTAACAAGTACCTCTAAAATTTCTTAATATACATATCACTAATTTCATGATTACCATACTTTTTAATAATCATGTCTGCTCGTTTTTTAGTTGGTTCAATATACTCGTGTAAGTTCTTCAAATTAACATCTCGCCAAACTTTTTTGGCAAAAATATCTGCTTGTTCACGTGGTACATGAGCCCATTGATAAAAATAATTGTCTGGATTATTGCGATTAATTTCTAACATTAAATGATAGCGATCAAGATACCATCTTTCTAGGTCCTCTTCACTAGCATCTAGATAAATCACATAATCTAAGAAATCACTTGGCGGTGCTTGGCCGTTAGGAGGAACTTCTAGTAAATTTATTCCTTCTACTACTAAGATATCCGGCTGTTCAACCGATCCAACTTCATTAGGAACTAAATCAGAAATTTCCTGTGAGTATAGTCGATATGGTACTCTTTCTTTACCAGCTTTAACACTTGACAGAAAAGTAGAAAAGGCATCCCAATTAAATGATACTGGGAAGCCCTTTTGATCCATTAAGTTTTTAGCTTTAAGTTCTGCATTAGACATTAAAAAGCCGTCAGTAGAAACTTGAGCAATCTTTTTATCCGGTTCAAGGCGTTCAAATAACCGCGTTATTTTCTTGGCAAAGGTGGACTTACCAACAGCAACAGATCCCGTCACTCCAATTATAAAAGGAATCTTTTGCCACTGTTCTTTATAAAATGTTTGTTGAGTATGGTAAACAGCATTTTTTTGACTCATGATATATTGAAGATTCTTCATCATGAAAATTTCTGCACTAAATTCATCACTTGGAGGAATTAATGCCTGCCACTTATCAGGTGTCAAGTGTAAAAATTGCTCTTGCATAAAAAGCCCGCCTTCCTTCTGCCTTGTTCCTAGTATTTTTACATTGTTCAGCCTATCATATATATTGAGAGAAAGAAAAGAAGATATCTATGAAAAAATTAATTCTTTTTGGTGATTCCCTACTTGCAGGGTATATTGATGGACACGCAACTAATATTGTAACTCAAGGACTGCAAGAAAAATTACCTAATTTTACAATTATTAATAATTCTGTACCTGGAAGTACAACTGAGGAGGCAATTGACTTTTATGATTTAAGGATTAAACCTTTCAATTACGACTTGGTTATACTTGCCTTAGGTACTAATGACGCAAACATGCAATTTGGCTTAAGCGCTGGACGCTATGCACATAACTTGCAAGTTCTAGTAGATTTAATTGGTGTCGACAAAACAATTTTAATGGGACCTTCCTATACTAATTGGAAAATCGCCAAAGATCAAGCATGGCCAAAAACATTACAATTTGAATTAGTAGCTGAGCAATGTCATATCGAAAATAATATTCCATTCTTAAACTTTGCAAAAGTAATGCGTGAGACAAGTCATCCAAATGATTTACTTCAGAAGGACGGTATCCATTTAAATCAAGAAGGTAATAAATTACTAATTGAAAAGCTTGCTGAATTAGTCAAAGAGAAAGAAACAGCTGCTATATCATAAAAAAGCATCCCAATAACGGGATGCTTTTTTACTAATTTATTCAGCTATATTTTCTTGCTTTCTTAATTCATTTTGTTCAGCCACCTTAAAGAAAGGTAAATAGATAAATATACCTATAATGATTAAGATAATTTCAAAAATAATATTTCTCCAGTCCATTGAACTCATATATGCTTGGAAGAAAAATGGAGTAAATGAAGGATCGACAATGTATCCCATACCAATCCAATGAAGACTTTCAGCTATATATGTCAAAATAATATTAACAATCGGAGCAATTAAAAATGGAATTCCTAAAATAGGATTAAAACAAATTGGTGTTCCAAAAATTATAGGTTCATTGATACTACAAATTCCTGGAATAATAGATAGCTTACCTAAAGCTCGATATTTTTCTACCTTACTTCTCATCATCAAAATTACTAAAGCAAGTGAGTTTCCTGATCCACCTAAAACAGCAATTCTAAACATTTGTAAATTCATCAGATGAGTAGGTGCTAATCCTTTTGCCACTAATGCTGCATTGGCACCAGTTGCCGCAATACCAGTTGCAAACACAATTGGAAAGATAACGTTACTGCCGTTAACCCCAATTAACCACAGTAGATTTCCTAAAGTTACTATCAAAATATAGCCCCACAAACTATTAGCTAAAAAAGTTGCTGGCGTTAAACATTTCATAATAAAAGTTGTGAAATCCGCATGTGTTACACTAACTAAAATTAAATTAGCTCCATAAAAGATAAAGATGTTAGCTACCAAAGGAATCAGAGAATTAATGAAATTAGCAACCATTGGAGGAATTGAATCTGGTAATTTTATCTTTAATTTGCTTTTTTCAATGCCACGATTAATTTCAACAGCTAATAGTCCAATAATAATTGCTACAAATAACCCATTTGTTCCTAAATTATTGAGACTAATTTTATTATTTTTATCAACAGTAGTTGCTACCATTAAGAAGGTAACTAATGAAATCATTCCATCAGTTGCAGGGTGAAGACGTCGATACGCTTTGCTTAATTCATAGGCAATTCCAAACGCACAAATCATCCCAAACACACCCATAGTCATATTATATGGAATAGTTATTTGCGCATAATGTGCCATTGCCCAATATTTCCAACCTGCAAGCCACTGCATAAAAATATTAGCGGTTCTTGGATCATACCGATCAAGTACAATCGGAGGATTGGCAACAATTAAGAAGAATGAACCAATTACCAAAAATGGCAATCCGAAAAGCATCCCATTTGAAATAGCCTGTATATGCTTTTCATTTCCAAGTTTTTGTCCAATAGGCGTTAAAACTTTATTCAATCTAGTAATCAGTGAATCTTTTTTAGCAGTAGTTTCAGCCATGAGAGAGTACCTATTTCCTTACTAAAGATAAATACAACTTAAATTTGATATGGATTAAACTTAAAAGCATTGGGAATAACTTTACTATCATCCCAATTTTCACGAATTTTATGGTATTCGTCCCAATAATCATTATCAACTTTTAATTGAGGTGTAACTTTAGAATCAACCTCTAGGAAATGCATACTCCCTCTTCCCATTTTTTGACCACGAGTAGTATGTTTATCTAATGCATAATCTGGAATTTCAGGAACATAACCTAGAGCAAAATTCTTAATAATGATATTCTTAAGTAAATCAGACGAACGATCTTTAGTTGATTCGCATAAGTAACGAATTGCGTGTACAAACATCATTGCACGATCCGGCTCATTGTAACTAAAGTTTTGTCTCATTTGATTCAGATTATTAATTAGAATTGGTGCTTGTGGATTTCCCATTCCAATATCTTCAACTGAAATAGCTTGAAGTCTACGCCATAATTTTTCTTCCATTTGAGGTGAAGAAATATACATCTCATAAGCAAACTCACAAGCAGCCCGTTCTTTTCCTTTTCTGATTGATTTTTGTAGTGCAGAGATAACCTCATCGGCTGCTAATCCATTTCTAGTTCTGGTTCTAGCCCATGGATCTGCTAAAAATTCTTTATCTCTATTTTGTGGTACTTTATTTTTCTTAACATCTTTTTCTGACATCGTGAGTCCTTCTTTCAATCTATAGGAGAAAGCAATGAATATTCAAACTATTAGTGAAAAGTTTCAACTAAATACTGATGAACAAAAAATATTAATTTATATGAATCAACACCGTAACGAAATTAAAAACATCAATATTCGTGAACTGGCTAAAAGAACTTTTACTTCTCCTAGTTTTATCGTTAAGACCTGTAAAAAGATGAAGCTTTCAGGATATTCTGAATTGGTCTTTCTAATAGCAAATGCACCAAATTTCCCTAATAATACTGAAAATGACTTAAAAGTAGAGTCATACGTAAAGCCTTTTTCCAACTTAATGGATAAGCATAGAGACTCAATGATTATGATATTGGGTAGTGGATACTCTCAAAATATTGCTAATTATATGAGCGAATATCTCAATTTGAATGGCTTTCGTTGCACATCAAATTCACATCTTGAAATGCTTAGAAAACACAAAAACACTCTAGTAATTATTATCAGCAATTCTGGGGAAACAAAGCGTCTTGCTGAACTTTGCACACAAGCCGACGAAAATAATTGTGATATTTTATCTTTCACTGGAGATAAAAATTCAACAATTGCAAAACACTCAACTCTTGCAATAAGTTCAGATACTTTTAATCCCACATCTTTTGATAGCCATTATCCTCAGCTTTTTTTTGGTCTAACACTCATCTATTTTGAATTATTAATGAGTAACTTTTTGTCTAATTAGGTACCTTCTTAAGACAATTCTTATACTACATGTCATTATTAATAATTTGAATATATTAGTCAGTTTTGAAAACATGTTTCTATTTTGAAAAACATTTTTATGCAAGCATCATAAAAAAGCATCCCAATAACGGGATGCTTTTTTTACTGCGCTATTCAATATAAAGTGCTTGTTTACCTTGCTGGTTATAGCTTGCCTCTATCTTCTTTAAGCTTACCTTTTTATTTTTAACGCCATAAGGATCATTTACATACACAATCCCCTTTTTCTTGTTGTAACCTGTAATCACACAAGCATGAGATGACGGCGTCACATGAACTTTTCCTTGCTTAGTAGACCAGGTCTGCATATCATTTACCCAATCAAACTTCAAAGTTGTAATGATTACTACGGGATGCCCTTTAGAAACCAACTTCAATACCTGAACGAAATCATTGCCTGTATAATTGCGAATTCGCTTTGTGTATTTTCTAGCCACATTATATAGGGGTTCATTATACACACACCAGCCTGCATTCTTGATACTCATGTAACCAACAAATCCAACGTGTGGATTTCCTCGATAATTATTGCCAACAAAAGACGATACATGCTTGATATTCGATGACAACTCTAATTTACTTACATTAATATCATAGTATTTCAACAGCATCGCAAGTGAGGTAACCTCACAACCATTTGGTAAGTCTGGTAATTGGTTTACTAAGGGAACATTTAACTTCTGTTCTGGCTTTAAAGTAAGCCAATCATATTCATTTTGAAATCTTTTAAAATTAAATCCTAAGGCAATTACCCCAGCAGTAATTAACAATATAACTGTATACAGAATTCTTCTTCTACGCCGATATTTTCTAGCTCTATTTAATCTTTTCATGCTAAGTATTTTAACTATTATGTATTAAGTCTGTCAAAATGCATAAGAATTAACTTTCAATCCCTATCTGCTTACTTTAATAATAAAAAAGTCCCTCTAAATCAAGGTTCTAATGATACCAAGATCCAAGAGAGATTTTATTTTTACTTATTTACGTAAGTTTTTTCATCTAAATTATCAAACAAAGGACTCTTCTCACCTGTATAAATTAAGTCTAATTTATACATTGCACGTGAAGCAATAGTGTAAAGCAATTGAGTTTCATCTAATTGATGATAGTTTTCTTTTGAAACGCCCCAAGCAACTACTGCATCAAATTCTAGTCCTTTAGCAAGATAGGATGCCATTACTAAAGTACCAGGCACTAAACGCTGGTTTGCCGACCCAATCAAAGTTGCCTTAATATTTCTTTCTTTTAATACTTTAGCAACTTCTTGAGCTTCAGCCAATGTCTTAGTAATAATTGCTGTTGTTAGCTTTTGTTCATCGTTTTCTACTAATATATCTTGCAAGGCACTGTATTCTTTTTCAATACTATCACGCTTGTAAAAGGCTGGCTTTGGACCACGTCTATCAAAAGCTTCAATCTTTTCACCTTGACGCAAGATTTGCTTAGTGAAGTTAGTTATTTCCTTAGTTGAACGGTACGACTTCGTTAATTGAACAACATCGGTCTTCTCGGGATCAAATAATTTAGAGATTTGACTCAAAAGGGTTTTACTTTCATCTTTAGTAAAAATAGCTTGATTCAAGTCACCTAACATCGTGAACTTAGCTCTAGGGAAATTGTACTTAAGGTACGCTAATTGGAATGGAGTGTAATCCTGAATTTCGTCAATAAAGGCATAGCGCATTTCATAATCTGTTCTACGTCCGGTTACTTGATCATATAGGTAAAGGTATGGAGAAATATCAGCCATCTTGATTTTTCCAGCCTTAAATCGCTCTTTAACATTTTCAATATGAGCATCCCATTCTTCTTGGGTAATATCCCATTTACTTAAGTCAATTATCTTAGGAACGGCACGCAAAAAACGTAAGTATTGTGCACGAATATTTAAAAAGCGATTCTGACGAATCTTGCGACTAACTTGCTTTAATTGATTAATTACAATCTTACGAGCTAAAAAGTGTTCTTCTTTTGCGCTAGATTCAAATTCTTGATCTGGACGATCATACAGCTTATTTAATTGTTCTTGATCCAAAGATTCAATAGTTTTATCAACCCATGGCTTCTTAGTTTCAGGTTCAATTCTTCGGTTTAAGCTATTAATCAAAGCTTCTTTTGTAGCTTCAATTCTATTTCTCAGATGGTAGTTTTCGTTAAAGCCATAGTAAATTTCCTTGATCTTTTCTTTATCAAAAAATGGTTTTTCCTTACTCTTAAAGTAAATGTTCTTAAAAATCAAACCATTCTTTTCAAGATGTTTAGCATAGCGAGTTACTGCATTAAAGAATTGCAATGAATTCTTCAAGTTAACAATCTTATCGTTTTGCTCATTATCTTCGAATTGTTCAAATAAGTTTTCAACATTCATTCCGGGAACACGGCGTGAAACAAACTGCCAGTAAGTCATTTGTACCATATTCTGTTCTCCCATTTCCGGAAGAACATTTTTAACATAATCATTAAATAATTGATTTGGGCTGAACATAATAACATCGCTAGAAGTCAAATTACCACGATAGCGATATAGTAAGTAGGCCACACGCTGCATAATGGCAGAAGTCTTCCCCGAACCAGCAGCTCCTTGAACAAATAAAAGATCAGCACTAGTATTTCTAATAATTTTATTTTGCTCACGTTGAATGGTAGTAACAATTGACTTCATCTGTGTAGATGATTTTTCATTCAAGACATTTAAGAGCATTTGATCCCCAATGGATTCATTGGTATCAAACATATTAGTAATCTTGCCATCTTTAATTAAAAATTGACGTTTCTTAGTCATATCAACAGTTTGCACACCATCTGGTGCATTATATGATACTTTTCCTAATTTTCCATCATAGTAAATAGATGATATTGGGGCACGCCAATCATAGATTAAAAAATGATCTTCCTTATCTGCAAAAGACCCTAATCCAATATAAATAGTTTCTGGTTCTTCATTAGGTTCTTGAAAATCAACTCTTGCAAAATATGGCTTCTTTTCTAAACGCTGCAAAGTTGATAATTGCTTAGCTGAATGTTGCCAAGCATTTTGTCGTTCCGCTAACATTTGTTGTTGCTGGTGAATAGAAAGTGCAGTATCCATTGAAGTGGAGTAGCCATCATAATCTAATTTCACATCATCAAAAAAATGTGAGTTGATATTTTGAGCTTCATTTTGTGCATGTTCGATTGAATGATCAAGCTCTTTTTCTTTCTTTTTAATTAAACCAAGAACATCATCTAAATGCTTTTGTTCTTTTTGTTGTTCAGTTTCTTTTACCAAAATTATGTCACCTATTTCTAGCATTAGTAAAAACGTTGCATATTATTTTATCATATGTATACGCTTTCTAAAAGAATTTATAATTTTCAGAAAGTCTCAACTGTTATTTAGTATTTTCTTAAATAATTAGTTTTATAATTAAATAAAATTACATTGCGAGATGATAAAGTGAAACGATTTTTTAAAACAATTCTAGTTCTAGTCCTCCTTTTTGTAGGGCTTGAGTTTGCCTATCAAAAGGCAGCTCCAGAAATTGAAAAAACATTTGGAACTAGAAATCCCCTCCCCTATCTAACTGCAAAAGTACAGCAATTTATTTCACCTGAAAAAATCCAAAATGATGACAAAAATGCAGACAGTTCTAAAGGACATACTTTTGACTCTAATACAGCCACTGTCTACATAGATCTTTCTGATCCAACTCTAAAACAAGCTGCCCTTGAGGGAATTAACGTTTGGAACAATACAGGTGCCTTTAATTTTAAAATCACAAATGATAGAAATAATGCCAAAATCATTATTAAGTCAATGAATGATGGTGAAACGAATGCGGCTGGATTAACTGATACTCAATACAACTCTTTAACTGGACACTTACTTAAGGCCACGGTTCGCTTAAATTCATATTATCTTTTAAATCCAAGCTACGGCTACAATAATGGCCGGATTGTGAATACAGTTGAACATGAATTAGGCCATGCAATAGGATTAGGACATAAAGATAGGATTTCAGTTATGTATCCACAAGGATCTTTTTATACAATTCAACCAAGTGACGTCCAAGATGTTAAAAAACTATATCAAGAACAATAATAGCGACTCTGCTGAGAGTCGCTATTATTTTGTATTTTTCTTTTTTAATTGACTTTGCTTTTTAAAATATGGAATCCAAAATGTTATCACATAACCAACTGCAATTCCAACAAAAGTCCAAACCATAATATTTTTGACGAATAAGCCAATAAACAGACCAATTAAGCCAAAAATTCCAATAATAACTGATTGATCAAGTTGCTTCATGTTCCTTCCCTCATTTCTCTCTTAACTATAGCAAAATTATATTAGTATAAGCATATTTTTATACTTAAATCGCCAATTATTTTATACTATATTTTATGAGCATAATCAGCTTTAAATCTATAAATATAAGCATTTATCAAAGCTATACAAATTGAAATTGTATATTTTTAACATAAGAAAGGAATGGTATATCCTTTATGGATAGTCAGAAACAGCCTCCCGCGTATTCTCAAACAAAAGACGAGTTATTTTCAAATCTAGAAACAAGCTCAGCTGGTTTAAGCGAGCCAGAAGTTGACAGGCGTTTAAAAAAATATGGGCATAATGTTCTAAATAAAAAGTCTCCTAAGTCAATTTTAAATATGCTCAAAGAGCAAATCTTTGATCCAATGATTTTAATTTTATTAGGGGCAGCTACTTTTTCTGCTCTTTTAAATGAATGGGTAGAAGCTGGTGTAATTTTCTTCATTGTGATAATCAACTCTATTATTGGTATTATCCAAGAAAAGAAAGCCCAAGCTTCTCTTGCCGCTCTAAAAACAATGAGTGCTCCAACTGCAACAGTAATTAGAAATGGATCTGAAGAAATTGTTTCAGCTAGTGAATTAGTAGTCGGCGACCTAGTTATTTTAACCAACGGTGATATGGTGCCGGCGGATCTACGCCTAACTCAATCCAATAACTTGAAAATTACTGAAGCTTCTTTAACCGGGGAGTCAATTGCCAGTGAAAAGAATGCAGCTGCTGTTCTTTCTCCTGATTGTCCCTTAGGCGATAGAAAAAATATGGCCTACACTTCTTCAATTGTTACTTATGGTCGAGGAAGTGGAATTGTAACTAAAACTGGGATGAATACAGAAATTGGTCAAATTGCTGGAATGCTAGAAGACGATGATACTAGTGATACTCCACTGAAGCGGAAACTTAACGCTGTGGGCAAAATTTTAACAATTATTGGTTTAATCATTTGTGTTTTAATTTTTGCCATCGGTGCTTTTTATGGACGTCCTCTTCTACCACAATTTTTAGTAGCAATTTCTTTGGCTATTTCAATCATTCCAGAAGGACTTCCAGCAACTGCAACCATCATTATGGCACTTGGAGTACAGCGAATGGCTAAGGAACATGCCTTAATCAAAAATCTACCAGCAGTTGAAACACTTGGAAACGCAACAGTTATTTGTTCTGACAAAACAGGAACTCTAACGTTAAACAAAATGACAGTAACTCATTTAGCTAACGGAGATGATTTCCTTAACAAAAAGATCTTAAAAGTTCAAAAAGCAGTTAAAAACAATAATGCTTATAAAGACTTAATGTATGCTGCTAGTCTTTGTAATGATGCTTCTCTTAGTCCTGCTAGTCCAGAAGAAATTATTGGTGACCCTACAGAAGGGGCCTTAATTCCACTAGCACAAGATTTTGGATATTCTGTCTCCAGCTTAAGAAAAGAATATCCAAGACTTGGCGAGTATCCTTTTGACTCAATTAGAAAACGTATGTCTACAATTCATGAAATAAACAATGAATATGTTGCCTACATTAAAGGAGCACTGGACGAACTACTACCACTCTGTGACTCCATTGCTACAAGCAATGGAGTGCAGAAATTAACTAAGACCGATAAAGAAAACATTTTAGCCTTATCACATAAGATGTCTGACCAAGCCCTGAGAGTTTTAGGTTTTGCCAGCCGAACCATTTTGAATTTACCGCAAGAAAATGAAAATATTGAACAACATTTAGTTTTCTTAGGAGCTGTTGGGATGATTGACCCAGCTAGAGATGAAGTTAAAGCATCAATCAAGATGGCTCGCGAAGCAGGCATTAAAACTATTATGATTACTGGTGACCATAAAAATACTGCGGTTGCTATTGCTAAAAATTTAGGCATTTATGCTAATGGAAATACTGTTATTTCTGGTACTGAACTAAACGAGATGACAGATAGCGAATTAGATCAAGCAGTTGAGTCAACCACAGTTTTTGCTCGTGTTTCACCTAATGATAAGTTAAGAATTATTCAAAGCCTAAAGCGAAATGAAGAAGTGGTAGCTATGACAGGTGACGGAGTTAATGACTCTCCCGCTTTAAAAGCAGCTAATATCGGAGTCGCGATGGGAATTAGTGGTACTGACGTTGCTAAAGATGTCTCAGACATGATTTTACTTAACGATAGTTTTACAACTATTACTGCCGCCATTAAAGAGGGACGAAAGGTTTACCGCAATATTCAGAAAGTAATTCAATTTTTACTAGTCGGTAATATTGCAGAAATTACTACTTTATTTATTGCTACCCTCTTTAATTGGGACGCACCACTACTTGCTGTTCATATTCTTTGGGTCAATTTAGCTACCGCCAGCTTACCGGCTCTAGCTTTAGGAGTAGACCCCGCAAGTAAAAATATTATGAAGCATAAACCAGTGAAGACTGGAACCTTATTTGAAAGAGATCTAGTCTGGCGTGTTATCAGCCAAGGAATCTTTGTTGCCTTAATGACACTATTAGCTTATTGGATTGGAGACACTTTTGATAATCCGATTGCTGGTCAAACAATGGCCTTTTGTGTTCTAGCTTTATCTCAAATGCTCCGCGCATTTAATCAACATTCTAATACTGATCCGATTTGGATTAGAGGAAATAAAGTTAATATTTGGTTAATCGTATCCTTTATCGTTTCAGCAATTTTGATGGGAGTTATTCTATTTACTCCTAACTTACAATCTCTCTTTCATTTGACTAACCTGACATCAAGACAATGGCTAGTAGTCATCATTCTTTCTCTATTCTCAATCTTACAAGTTGAATTAATGAAGCTAATCAAGCGATCTGTTAAAGCTCGTCAACAAAGCCGAGCACTAGAATCAGTCACCGATTAACAACATTATATTAATAGAATTTTAGCAAGCATATTTTTAAACTTAATATTAAATACCCTGTATAATAAAAATATAAATTTAACACTTACATAAGCATAAAGGCATAATTAACTTTATGCTTTCTACTTTTCTGTAATCAAATAACTAACACATTTTAAATATAAAAACAGCCAAATTACTCTATCTTGAGTAGTTTGGCTATTTTTATTGTCAGAATTTAACTTTTTATGCTAAATAGACTTTTTCATAACTGCTGCAAGTGCCTGCTCCTTAATTTTATCTACATCAACTTTATTAAGCTTTTCATATTCTCGCGCTAAAACATCGCATAAATATAATTGTGATACCTGACCAGCTACGGTACCAATATTCATAAATTCACTAACGGACGTCTGCAAACTTACATCCCCTAATTGAGCAATTGGTGACGTAAGATCGTTAGTAATAGCAATAATTTTAGCGCCGTATTCTTTAGCAACTTTGAGTGAATCATAAGTGTCTTTAGTATGACCAGAGAGTGATAAGCCAACTACTAGGTCATCTTTACTTAATAAGGTCGCAACTTGAACTTGAATATGCGGATCAGACTCCGCATTGGCAATCAAACCAATTCTAAGCCAGGTTCTTTCATAGTCTCTAGCTGATTCACCTGAGTGTCCTAAACCAAAAATATGAATTCGGCGCGCTTTAGCTAATAAACTAACTGCTTGTTTTAAAACAGAAGGATTGATCAATTCTTCTGTTTTTTCAATTGAAGAAATTAAAACTTTACTACTTAACTCTGAAGATGTTTGAGCTTCTTCATGACTTTTTGAGGTAGTCATCATTGAATCTTGTGCTAAAGCTATTTTTAGATCCGAGAAACCTGAATAGCCTAATTTTTTACAAAGTCTAACAATTGTGGCATCTCCAGTATTAGTTGCAGTCCCTAGCGACTTAATCGTGTCATAAATCACATGTTCAGTATGAGTCGCAATATAGTTAGCCAATTTATTTTCTGACTTAGTTAGCTTGTCTTTATTTTGATTGTATCGCTGTATAAATTCCATTGTCTCACATCCTGATTACAACTATATCATGCTTTTATAAGAAAACGCTTGCATAAAAACAAAATTCATTATATTATTTATTTAGGAGGAAAACTCCAAAAATATATTTATTTGGAGTATATTTACAAATGAACAAAGAAGAATTTATTAACAAGATCCATGGTGGCTTAATTATTTCATGTCAAGCTTTGCCAGGCGAACCACTCTATACAGAAGAAGGCGGAATCATGCCCCTAATGGCTAAAGCGGCCCAAGAAGCAGGCGCAACGGGCTTAAGAGCAAATTCCGTTAGAGACATTAAACAAATTAAAAAAATTGTTGATCTTCCAATGATTGGAATTATCAAACGGGACTATCCACCAGAAAAGCCCTATATTACTCCAACTATGAAAGAAGTAGATGAATTAGTTGAAACTGGCGTAGAAGTAATTGCAATTGATGCAACTTTGCGTCCAAGACATGATGGTAAGACAGTAAATGAATTCATTAAAGAAATAAAAACTAAGTATCCAAATCAACTTTTAATGGCTGACACTTCAAATTTTGAGGAAGCAAAAAATGCTTATGAGGCAGGCGTTGATTTTGTTGGTACTACTCTTTCTGGCTACACTGAAGAAAGTCCTAAAACTGATCACCCAGACTTTGATTTAATTAAAGCTCTAGTTGATGCAGGTCTTCCAGTAATTGCCGAAGGGAAAATCCATACTCCAGAACAATTAAAGCAAGTTATTGACATCAACCCAGCAGGAATTGTAGTCGGAGGCGCAATCACTCGCCCATTACAAATTGCTAAAACTTTTACTTCAGTTTTCGAAAATTAACCGAGCGTAACGAAATGAGGCGTAATCATGTCTAAGAAATTTTCTCATATTGGCCAAGCCTTCTCACAACTAGGGCAAGCCTTTATGCTTCCAATAGCTATTTTACCTGTAGCCGGCTTACTCCTAGGGCTAGGCGGAGCTTTAACCAATAAAGCTGCCGTTACCTCTTATCCTTGGCTTAATCAAGAATGGCTTCAAACAATTCTAAAGATAATGAATTTTGCAGGAAGTGCTGTTTTTAATAACTTAGCTCTTATTTTCTCAATTGGTTTAGCAGTTGGTTTAGCAAAAGGGGATAAGGGAACTGCTGGCTTAGCAGGTGGCGTTGCCTATCTAGTATATACAGCCACAATCTCAGGACTGCTCCAACTATTTTCACCTAAAAACACTATTGATACAGGAGTATTAGGGGCAATTGTTATTGGATCAGTTGTTGCCTACCTTCATAATCACTATCGTAAGGTAGAATTACCACAATTTTTAGGCTTTTTTGGTGGTTCAAGATTTATTCCTATTATTTCGTCTTTAGCTGCGATTGTCATTGGCGCCATCTTCTTCATTATTTGGCCTCCAATTCAAAGCGGTTTAACCAGTGCTGGCTACGCAATAGCTAAAATGGGAAGTTTGGGAAGTTTTCTATATGGCTTCTTGCTTCGCTTAACTGGAGCAGTTGGTCTACATCACACAATTTATCCAATGTTTTGGTACACAGCCCTAGGTGGCACTGCAGATGTAGCTGGTAAAACTGTTGTTGGGGCTCAAAATATTTTCTTTGCTCAATTAGCTGATCCTAATCACCATGGTTTGTTTACTTACGGTACTAGATTTTTTGCTGGGCGCTTTGCAACTATGATGTTCGGTCTTCCAGGCGCTGCTTTAGCAATGTATCTTTGCTTACCTAAGAGAAACCGGAGGACTAACGGTGGTCTATATCTTTCAGGTGGTTTAACTTCATTTTTAACTGGTATTACTGAACCAATTGAATATACTTTCTTATTCGTAGCGCCTTGGTTATATGTTATTCATGCTTTTCTTGATGGATGTTCATTTTATGTTGCTGATATTATGAATATTAGAATCGGGAATTCATTCTCTGGCGGTTTAATTGATTATCTTCTCTTTGGTGTCTTACAAGGAAAAGATAAAACTAATTGGCCAAATGTCTTAATTATGGGAGTTATCTGGTTCTTCCTTTACTTCTTTATTTTTACTTTTTGTATTAAAAAATTCCATGTTGGTATTCCAGGGATGGTTGTAGAAGAAAATCAAGATGCTGAAAAAATTATGTCAAACAGCCCCAAGACTGACGACAAACTATACAACGAATCTTGTGAGATTATCACTGCTCTTGGCGGTTTAGAAAATATTGAAACTGTCTCAGCTTGTGCAACCAGATTGAGAGTTTCTTTAAAGGATAATAGTTTAGTTAATGATGATGTATTTAAAATGTTGGGCGCTCCTGGAGTATTAAAAGTTGCCGGTGGTGTTCAAGCTATTTTTGGTGGAAAAGCCGATCTATATAGTCAAGAAATTAATGACATTATCGCCCATCCAGATATGCAGCCCGTGAATAATCCACAAGTGGATAAAGTTCCTAATTCTCAATCAAATTCTGTGCATAAGTCGGAAGAGGTTATTTTCAAGGCACCTGTCAAGGGAACTTTTGAAGATATATCTCAAGTTAATGACGAAGTATTTTCACAAAAGATGATGGGTGAAGGATTTGCAATTAAACCAGAAAATGGAAAAATTTATAGTCCGGTTACCGCTACAGTCGTATCAATCTTTAAAACAAAACATGCTGTAGGTCTTAAAACCGAATCTGGTTTAGAAGTTATGCTTCATCTTGGAATAAATACTGTTGAACTAGAAGGTAAGCCATTTACCTTAAAGGTAAACGAAGGCGATCAAGTAACTCCAGAGACGCAGTTAATTGAAATGGATCTAAAACAAATTGAAACTGCTAAAAAAGATCCAACAGTTATGACTCTTATTACTAATAGTAGTGAAAGAGTTGAACAAATCGAAGATATCGTTACAAGTGGACAATTAGTCGAGGCACATAATGATGTCTACTCCGTAACTACTAAATAACTTTAATCCCTCTATAAACAAAAAATGTACTCAAGCTTCTATTTTCTTGAGTACATTTTTTGTTTTTCTATGTTTATCTAGTAGTAATGTCTACATCCAATTCAATTGGACAGTCATCTGATCCCATAATGTTACTTAAAATCTTAGCATTAGTTAATTTATCTTCCAAATTATTCGATACTAGGAAGTAATCGAGTCTCCAGCCAAGATTTTCTGCCCGAGCTTCCTTATCACGATAGCTCCAATAAGTATACTTAGCTTCATCTGGGTGGAAGTAACGGAAAGTATCAATAAAACCAGCATTTAACAATTCAAAAAATTCTTTTCTTTCAATACCAGTAAATCCTGGACGGTGGTGGTTATCATCTGGTTCAGCTAAATCGATTCTCTCATGAGCGACACTCATATCTCCACCAATAATTACTGGCTTGTATTGCATTAATTTAGTAACGTAATTTCTAAAAGTTTGTGCCCATAATTCTCTGAAGTCTAATCTTTGAAGCTTTTCTCCTAAAAATGGTACTTGAACATTAATAAAGTAAAAGTTTGAAAACTCTAAAGTAATGCTTCTTCCTTCACCATCAACTTCTGGAACACCGAAGCCATTAGCCACAGTAATTGGTTTTTCTTTTGTAAATACTGCAGTGTCGGCATAGCCCTTTCTTTCAGCATAATTCTAATATTGATAATATCCTGATAAATCAATTTTTACTTCATTTGGCTCAACACGAGTATCTTGTATTCCAAAAATATCTGCATCTAAATCAGTAAAAGTGTTAACAAAGCCATGACGTAAAGCATGACGTAAACCATTTACATTCCAAGACATAAATTTCATAATAATTCTTCTTTCCATCACAAAATAATAGGTCTTATCAACTCAATTGTACAAACTTAATTCCCATAGATGAAATATTTCGATCTAAAAAATCGGATTAACTATTTAAGCTAATCCGATCTTTTCTTATCTTGTTTTTAAATGCCAAACAAAGAATCCAATTCCAATTACTAATGCTAAAATTCCGGTCCAAATTAAACCAGCATAAAAGCCGCCAATAATTCCTAGAATTCCAGCAACAATCATCATCGCTAAGCCAGCAATATCACCGCCTAGCCCATCACTATTTTCAGTTGAAACATAAACAATACCGCTGGCCATAAACAACCCGCAAAGGAGAACTCCAATAATTCCTGCTACCATGTTTTTCTCAGCAATTATCCCCAAGAATCCACCTAGTAGTCCCTGAATAAATAGCCAAACTGAATAGACAATCATTAAAATTCCAATTACTAATTTTGTAACTCTCATAAAAACCCCTCTTCTTTCACCTATTAAGTTAATATACTTAGGCCGAATATTCAAGATTTTTGATACAATACTTCTATGCTATAAATGAAAGACACAAAACATAATGAAAATATTTGAGTTTATTGGATTAAGTATTTATTTAGTGCTAATTGCGATTTTAATAGTTAGTCAAGTTAATGTAAGTCGTAATTTTAGAAATAATAAAATTGATGAAGAAACACATCAGAAATTAACTAAAAGAAACACAATTTTATTAGTTATAGTAGGCATTTTACTGATTTTATTTTTATATACACCGTTTAAAATTTTGATTTTTTAGATTTGTTATAATGTAAATTAGTGTTATTCAAGGAGTTTATAAATGAAGAGAATTTATATTGTTCGTCATGGTCAAACTTATATTAACCGCTACGACAAAATGCAGGGATGGTGTGACACACCCCTAACTGATGAAGGAATCCAAGGTGCAAAGGATGCAGGTAAAGCCTTGAGTGAAGTTCCTTTTGATATTGCTATCTCAAGCGACTTAAAAAGGGCTAGTGATACTTGCGATTATATTATTAATGAAAACTGTAACCGAGATGAGTTGCAACACATTGCAACACCTTTTTTTAGAGAACAATTCTATGGCTTCTTTGAAGGGATGAATTCAGACGAAGCATGGCGTATGATCGGTGGACCTCACGGTTATCCAAGACGAGATAAACTACTTAAAGAAGTAGATATCAACACCATTAAAGACTACATGAAAGAAGCAGATCCATATCACGAAGCTGAAAATGCGGAAGAATACTGGAATCGCGTTGATAAAGGCTTTGACTTAATCAGCCAATTAGATGGAGCTGAAAATATTCTTCTTGTTACCCATGGCTTTACAATCAGAAGTATTGTTTCTCGTTTTGCTCCTGGAGAATATAATTTGGCTCATGGTCCAAGAAATGCATCAATTACAATTATGAATATGACCGACAAAGATATGAAGATTACTTCCTATAATAAAATGTCAGTTTAAATTCCATATTTATAACCAATAAAACCGTTGAATCTTACTAATAAAACTAGTTGATTCAACGGTTTTGTTGTATTCAAAATATCACTTAATTAAAGATTACTATGCTCACTATCATTTTTCGCTTACCCTAATATTTTATTTGAATATTCATTACTTTTCCGGATCGGCAGCATTTTTAATGGTAGAAACTAGTTCTTCCCACGGATAAATCTTAGTCACCATTTTTGAGATATCTTTTTGATTTTCCTTTAAAATATAAAAAACAGTGGCAACGTCACTTGGTCGATAACCACCTGAGCCAATTAAAGACTGTGAAGCAAAGATCATCCCCAAAAGATCAATATCCTTCGGATTATTATCAACACCTACCATGACAAAACGGCTATCAATTATTTGGCTATCAAGAAAATCTTGTAAAAAATCGGGAATGCCAGTTACGTCAATCGTAATATTAATATTAGGCTGATTTTCCTTCAAACTATAGCCTTTTCCAAAACAATTGAGTTGTGTCTGTTTAACATTATCTTTCAATGTATTAACTACACCACATCCAAAACTTTTAGCTAAATCAAGGCGATAGTCACTTCGATCAGCAACCATAACTTTACAGCCAAAGTGTCTAAGAGCAAAAGCGGCTGCTAAGCCAATTGTTCCCGCTCCCAAAATATAGGCATTCTCTCCTGCTTTGGGATGAGCTCGCTTAACTACTCTTGTAGCCACAATAAAAGGTTCTGTTAAGGCTGCTACTTCATTTGAAGTTCTTCCGGTATCAAATACAAATTATGATTTAACTTAGCATTCTTAATTAATAAGTACTCAGTAAAACCTCCTAGTGTACCGGCTTTTTGAGGACTATTTGCCGCAAAAACTGGATAAGGATAAACACGTTGTTCTACCTTAAAATCTTTAACTTCCAATCCAACTTCAGCTACCTCTGATACCATTTCGTGACCGAATTTTTCACCAATTGAAATTTTATGTCCGGTTCCCGTTCCATGCTTATAACCAGCAATATCAGAGCCACAAATGCTAGCGTTAATATTTTTGATTAACACATCATTTGGGCCAACTTTCGGCTTCGGTACTTGTGTTAATTCAATCTTTTCTTTTCCTTGATAAAGGGCTGTTCTCATCTTATTTTTCCTTCCTTTAATTTATTTCTTGCTTTAATTATAGGTAGATAAGAGTAAAAAAATAACCAACACTTTTTGAAAAAATGTTGGCTGTTTTCTAATTTTTATAAACTTGAAATCCTAATTGATCCAATTTGTTAATAACTAATTTGTTAATATCTTCAGGACTAGTTTGACAATTATCTTCAATCCAAGTGGCAAGATCTGCACGAATTCCCGCCTGAATAAAAGCAATATCATATTTATTGACATTAGTAGGATATCGAACCCATTTTTTAAAGTTATATTGGTTAGAAAAATGCAAATCTAGTGATAAACGAAAAAATAATTGATATATTTTCGGATTAGCTTGTATCCTCCTAAGCATTGTTAAAAAAGTTTGATCTTGATATCTCTTTAAGTCATCTTCATATTGCTTAGCTACATAATCACGCAATTGATCAATCATATCATAAATATCTTCATAATTATCATAGAAAGTTGAACGATTAATATGGGCTAGCTTACAAATTTGCATTACCTTTAGTTGATCGACCTTTTTTGTTCTTAATAATTCAATCACTGCATCTTGAACAGCTTTTCGCGCTTGTTTCATTTTTTTGCTCAGTCATTTATCTCACCTCTTTAAAATCTTCAATCAGACTATCAGAAACTTTGTAGATTTACTTATATCTCTACCTAAATTAAAAACACTTGAATCGGATGACTCAAGTGTTTTTAATAATATCAAATATAATATTTTAATCTTCTTTTTATAAAACAATATGTTGATATAAAACTACTGTTAATAAGTAGTAAAGTACGTAAAGAACTCCGAAAATAGTGAATGGAATCCAAAGTTTGTCGTAAGTGTTCATCCCTAAAATAGACTTGAATAATTGAAGTCCAAATAAAACGTCAACTACTCCTAAGGCAGCAGGTAAAGCAAATAAAATTCCAATTTCTTTTGCAATAGATGCTTTTAAGAGGCTCTTTCTTGTTCCAACCTTCCAAAGCATTTGGTATCTTGGTTTATCGCTGTTTGCTCCAGATAAAACTTTGAACATTAATGTTGAAGCAAGCATTGCTAAAAATGCTAACCCTAAGAAGAAGCCCATAAATTCAAAACCAGAGGTCATACTTGAAACTAAGCGATATTGTGCTGATTTAGAATTGGAGAGATTTACATTAATTGCGTCTTTATCAACTTCTGGTGAACTCATCATTTGAGTTGCTGATAAGTTTTGGAGTTTCTCAATATTATTAAAGTTACTTCTAAAATTGTTAACTCTTAAAAGCTCAATTCTATTTACTTTAGCCTTAACTTGATTATATTGAGTTTCTGGTACAACTCTAGCTTGAGCATCAATATATGGAGTTAAAGATACTAACTGATATTGTGCTGCATTAGCATCAGTCTTATTCTTAAAATCACTTGCTTTAATACGTTGAGTATCATAATGATTCATATCGTTTTTTCTTGAATAATGTTGATACATGATCTGATTATTCTTGATTTGATTTTCTGGAATATAAAGTACTCTAGTTTTTTCTTTTCCTTTACCTCCTACCACCATCTTATAGTCAAACGTTGTAGTAGATTTTACAGAAACTTTCTTTAATTGATTATCTACTTTTTTATTATGACCATACAGAACTACATCATAATAGGTACTTTGCATTGACTGCTCAGTCATATTATTAAAGTTCAATCCAACAGTAATTGCTCCTAAAGCAAGAGCAAACAATAATGATACAGTAGATAAAATTCGAGTATAATCGCTCAATCTAAACTTAAGTTGTCCTAAAGTGAAGGAATGTAACTTCTTATATTTGTAAGCTAAGTTCTTACGAAGTAAATCAATAATTGCTGTAAAGAAGGAATCAAGAGTAAAGTAAGAACCAAAAACAATTGTAAAGAAAGCTATTGGAATAGTTTTTGTTCCTAATTTTGCTGCATGCATCATTGCCCAATAACCAATAGCAAGTAATGCAATTCCTAAAATTGCTTCAATAAATTTCCATAATTTATTTCTATGTAATTTAACCGGTTTTTGATCTTCATGAAGTAAGTTAATCACGTTTGACTTAACTAATTTATGACGATTCCAAAAAGCTGCTAAGAAGAACAGAATTGCAAAGAAAGCTATTGTCCAAAGTAAGGCTGGTAAGTAGAAACCAACAAATTTATGAATTTGCAATCCTAGCTGGGAAATCAACACACTAGAAACTTCCTGTGTTAATCCAACACCTAAGACTGTACCCAATAAGGTAGCTAGCAAGCCAACAACAAGAGTTTCGGCAAAGATTAATCTTCCAATTTTACTTGTTCTAGCTCCTAGCATCATATACATCCCATAGTCTTTTTGTCTCATACTAAGCAAAAAACTATTGGCATATACAATATAGACAAAAGTGATAATAGAAAGTAATGCAATTCCAAAACCAAAAACAATTTGGGTAATTTTAAAAGCAATACTTAGTGAACCCTTTAAGAAAGCTGGGTTTGTAGCTAGAGTCATGAACATATAAAAAATGGCACTAGCAAAAGTTAAGCCTGAAAAAAGGACTAAATAGTCTTTGAACCGGCTTTTAATCCCGGTTAATGATAATTTCCAAAGCATAATTATTTCCTTTCTATTCTTAACGTCTACCTAATTCAGCAATAATTTCTTGATAAAATTCTTCTCTACTTTTACCATCTTTTTTAATTTCTTTTCCGATCTTACCATCTTTAATGAAAAGAATTCGACTAGCATATGAAGCGGAATATGGATCGTGAGTAACCATTAAAATAGAAACTCTATCATTTTCATTTAGACCTTTCATTGTTTCAAGTAATTCAGTAGCACTCTTTGAATCAAGTGCCCCAGTTGGTTCATCTCCATAAAGAATAGCTGGTTCATGAACTAATGCACGCGCTGCTGCAACACGTTGTTTTTGTCCACCAGAGATTTCTGCTGGATATTTATTTAAAATATGATCAATTCCTAGTCGCTTAGCAATTTTATCCACTTTAGGATTAATCTGACTGCTCTTTACATTTTGAAGTGAAAGAGGAAGAGCAATATTTTCACGATTTGTTAGATTTTCTAATAGGTTAAAATCTTGAAAAATAAATCCAATTTCTTGACCGCGGAAGTCTGCCATTTGATTTTTATTCAAGCCAGTAATATCGCGACCATTAATGTATACATTTCCAGTTGTAGGTTGATCTAATGTAGATAAAATATTTAACAAAGTGGTTTTACCAGAACCAGATGCACCCATGATTCCAACAAATTCACCACGTTCCACATCAAAGCTAACGCCCTTTAAAGCTTGGTATTGTTTTTCACCTTTTTTACCATAAGTCTTAGTAATATTTTGAATTTGAACTACTTCACTCATTTTAGCTCCTCTTTTCGTTATAGTGTATTACGTACCTGTTACACTATATAATACAGACACCGTGTAAAAAAGTAAAGCTTGTTTTTTAATTTTTTTATCTTTTCTTCTTGTATAATAGAAAACGTGATTATAAATAAAATATGAAATGAGGTATAGAATGCAGGGAAGCTACTTCTTCAACCCACCTCCTAAATTTAGATAAATGATAATAGTATAGGATTTTTAGGGGGAAAATATTTTTGGATACTTTTGATGAAGCACAAAAACGTAAAAAACTAACTTGGCCCGTGATTGCCTTAATGGACTTTGTTACAGTTATTGGTTTTGATGACATTATCTATAACTTTCAAAATCAAGGATTAGCTGTAGTTAGTGACTGGATATTACTGTTAATTCTATTTGTAGTTCCATACGAATTAATCGTCGGACAACTAGGAGCTACTTTTTCAGATGATGGCGGAGGCTTATCTTCTTGGTTAAGACACACCTCTGGCGATCGAATGGGATATATTACTGCTTGGTGCTACTGGGTAGTTTCACTACCATATTTAGTTGATGTAGCTAATTCAACAGTTGTTTCTTTTGCATGGCTTTTTAAAGGACATGCATTAAGTGACAAAGAAATGAGTAATTGGGCTTTTGCCTTATTTACGGCAATTATTTTTGTCATCTTTATATTCTTCCAACACCGATTTGCTAACTCGCTACAATGGTTATCTATCATCGGTGGTGGTGCCATGTTTATCATGACCATTCTTTTTGTAATTATGACTATCGTATATTTGGGTGAAGGCCGCCGAATTGCTACTCAACCCTTCCACTTCAAGAATTTCTTACCAACTTTTGATATGAAATTCCTAATGTCATTAGGATTATTAATTTTTGCTATGAATGGGGCTGAATTTGTTGCTCCTTATGTTACTGAGATGAAAGATGGACCTAGAAACTTCCCTAAAGCAATGTACATGCTAGCAATCATGACAGGTTTTCTAACCATCTTTGGTTCATTTGCACTAGGCGTCTTCTTTAATGCACATCACTTACCTGACGACTTAAAGATGAATGGTTCTTATTATGCCTTCCAAGCCATGGGAGAAAAATTCGGTATGGGGAAATTTTTCTTATACACTTTCATCATTACCCAAGCTCTTTATATGCTAGCCCAACTAGCTGTTTTAGTTGATGGTGGTGCTAGAATCTTCTTATCAGATACTGCCAAAAAATACTTACCAAAACAATTAACTAAAACTGATAAGAATGGCTTACCAATCAACGGATATTGGTTAACAACAGGAATTTGTTCTGTACTTCTATTTTTGAGTGCTACTCTTCCTTCAGTGAATGATATTTTTAATCAGTTATTAAACTTAAACGGAATTGTTTCTCCGTACGTTACTGGATTACTCTTCTGGGCATTTATTAAAATTAGACTTCACCCAGAAAAATTTCCATCTCAATATGTTTTCATTAAGAATAAAACATTTGCTGTTATTGTCGGCTGGTGGTGTCTAATTATTACTGTTACCGGAGCAACCTTTGGGATCGTGCCAATTGATGCTAAAGCCGGATCATCTACTTGGTGGCATATGTTAATCTTAAATATTGTTGAACCGCTTTTGATGATCGGTTTAGGTGTTCTCTTACCATTAATTGCTAAGTGGCAAAGAAAAAGAGAAAAACAAAATTAAAACAAAAGCCAAATCATTAGTAGATTTGGCTTTTATTATAGTTTAATAACATAACAATATATGGAAACATTTTATTTGCTATTTTTGTATTAAGGTCTTATATTCATAAATTAAGAAACTGTCAAATCTTTTGTGTAAATAGATCTTTCTCGTAAATTGATTTTTTAA
>ERZ839489.683-NODE-683-length-30918-cov-21.103263_pt1 | contig 30918 bp, 26 predicted proteins | sample MGYA00519938_ERZ839489 | MGnify/ENA primary metagenome ERZ839489 (study PRJEB31850, sample SAMEA3708846) | human gut metagenome | biome: human gut; feature: human-associated habitat; material: faeces | place: China | collected 2014 ...
ACTTCCGACTACTCTATTCTCCCCAGCATAGCTGGGGGATTAGACTTTTCATTCAGATGTTTAATGTATGAAATGACGAAACAGCCATCTTGATCAAGTAAAACGCAAGGCAATGTATGAGTTTACATGTCCTGGTTGCGGAAAGCAGTTCTCTGTTTAAAGTAAGCACCAGAGGAAATACTGTATAGCCATGCCCGCTATATTAGCGCGAGGTTCGGAGGTGTGACAGTATGAGCGAGAAAGAAATGAAGAACGAGACTCTCTGCCAGAGTGTTATGTGGGTGGCGAAATCACTTCTCAAAAAGGGTTGCATCACTTAGGGAGAGTATTGTCAATTTGATATAAAGATGACCGAGAAATATAGATAGATATTCGGCTTATTGACAGAAACTCACTTGATATAAGCGAACTTCAGAGTGGTGTATGCTGAGGAGTGATATTATGGGCATAATAAGAAAAATCGAACCGCCTGTGGCTCAGAAAAAATCGAAGAAAAGAATCACTGCTTACTCTTGCGTTTCAAGAGATACGGGCACCTGTTGCATTCCTTCTCCGACCAGGTTAGCTATTACAGCACTCGGAAGCGAGAGAACTTGGAGCAGATGATTAGGACGTACTGACCGGCAAGAACGATTCGATTATCCTGAAGTCGGTCGGCGATTCGCAAAAACATGACCGACAGTTTTACCAACATTCGACAAATCAAAGAGAGTGGTACCGAGATCTACTTTGAAAAAGAGAACATCTGGACATTTGACGTCAAAGGAGAACAGTTGTTGATAATCATGAACTCTCTGCCCCAGGAGGAAGCACGAAATATTTCGAAAAATACGATCTGGAGAGGGCAGAGAAAGCGCTTCGCTGATGACAATTACTATCTGAATTACGGCCAGTTCTTTGGTTACGACCGAGATTCGGAAGACAGATTGGTGGTAAATCAGGAGGAAGAAGAGGTGGTGAAATACTTTTAACAAAAATTTCTGGCAGAGGTTCCTGCTTACAAGATTGCACAAGGAATTGTAGCTAAAAGGCATTAAAGCGGCGTGGCGGAGAAAAAATGGTACTGGAACATCGTCTGCGGCATTCTGGTCAATAAAAAGTACAAAGGTGATGTTTTGTTTCTCAATTCAGAGGATCTATATCTTCGATTTACTTAGTAAGAAGACGTTTAAGAATCATGGTGAGATGTAGCAGTATTACATTGAAAATGATCACGAGGCGATTATCGATCCGAAAGTCTTTAAACTGACTCAGATTGAGATTGCCCGCCGGTCGAAAGCCGGGAAACACTACAGTGGCGTGGATATTTTCTCTTCAAAATCAAGTGTGGTCAGTGTAGCAGTTGGTACGGTTCGAAAATAGGGCACAACGATGACCGGTATCGTAGGATTATTTATCGCTATAACCACGAGTACATTGACGTATAAAAATGCTCCACACCGCATTTTTATAGAGGACGAGTTGAAGCAGTTCTTTGTGCGGGCGCTGAACTGCTGAATACGAAGGACAATCTGGAAGAGCATATCAAAATGTTGATTCGAATAGTTTCTGATAACACAGAGCTGATTGCCGAGTGTGATCACTTGGGCAGGAAATGGGTGTCATGGTCGGCATGATGAAAGACATGATTGCTGAGAATCCTCACCGGGCTTAGAATTAGACAGAATACTAGGAACTTAAGCAGTGCCTTTAGATATCAGACTCTGCTGATATCATACCACAGAATAACCAATGTAGATGAGATGGAAAGGATATATCCTAGGTGTCTCAGATCATCTATAATTTTATAGAAAGAATAAGTGCATAACCATCATTTCTACTGGCTACACACTTATTATACGAGGAGCTACAGCGATGGCAAAAGCAATTATTTACAAAGGCTACTTATCGGACACTGAGGCAGAACATTTTGAAAGACTGAATCCGGGGTGGACAGTCAAGAACTGCGATGTTCTCTGCTTTACTGATGACAGCGGAACAAGCACAGAATATGTGATTTTTACTGGCCCGTGGACAAAGACAGAAATGTGCCGGGATTGTGGGGAATGCTATGTAATTGCTTCCCTAAGTCAATATTTCAGAGTGAATAAAGGCAATTTGCAGGTAACCATTACTGGCAGGGATGAGTAAAAATTAATAAACAGCATGGGGCAAGGTTTTAATGTCTCGGATCTTTTGTTAATGAAATGAAACAGAATGTATCATTATGCAACAAATTGCATTGAAATGGCACCGAGCATGTGATACAATAAAACTATCGTTACTTTTGTTCGAAATTTGGATAAGAGCGGAGGTATAGAAATGAACGCCAATCAAAAAGAGCTTTTTATCAAGAATATGACAGAAAACCTTCCGACCTTGAGGAAAAAGCTTGATATTTCTCAGGAAGAATTATCTGAAAAAATAGGTGTAAGCCGCAGTACTATAGCTGGAATAGAGAACAAAAAGAGAACCATGTCATGGAATATGTTCCTTTCTCTGCTGCTTATTTTTATTAAAAATGAAGATACAGATAAACTTTTAAATGTAATGGGGATATATACGGATGAATTAAATGCTTTTATAAAGAAATGAGTCCGTTTTTTGGGACACCATCACTTGTATAATAAAATTGTAAGTATTAGAAGACCAATATAACAGAGAGGAGTTATAGATGCATACAATAGAATTGCCACCATATGCACCGACGCTGATAGAATCAACACGCGCGATTGGCTACTCCCTCGAGGCGGCCGTTGCCGACATTATCGATAACAGCATTGCTGCAGGTGCAAAAAATGTAGACATCTTCTTTTTCCCCGTAGACGGCGCATATGTAGCCATTCTTGATAATGGTAATGGAATGGGGACAGAAGAACTGAATTCTGCAATGCAGTATGGAAGCAAAAATCCCATAGATGCCAGAGATGCTAAGGATCTCGGACGGTTTGGCCTTGGATTAAAAACAGCCTCCCTTTCACAGTGCAGATGTCTTACTGTTGTTACAAAACAAGGAGACAGGATTGAAGGACGGCAATGGGACGTTGACCATGTCACGGAAACCGGTTCGTGGTCGTTGATTGTTCTTGAGGCTGAGGAATTTGAAAATATTCCCAACATTAATGAGCTCAGAGCGTACGAATCTGGAACACTAGTTGTGTGGCAAAAGCTTGACAGGTTAAAAGCGGGAGAAATCAATTTTGATCAGGCTTTGGGACGTAAAATAGATGGTGTCAGAGAACATCTTTCTTTGGTCTTTCACCGTTATTTAAGCGGAGAAAGAGGAATCACAAAGATGAAAATTTCTATCAATGGAGAGAAAGTACCAGCGGCTGATCCGTTTCTTGAAGCAAAAAGCGTACAGGCTATGGATGATGAAACACTTGTTGTGCATGGACAGAAGATTATTGTGCGGCCTTATATTCTTCCACATATATCTAAAATGACGTCTGCTGAAATAAAAGCATTAGGTGGAAAGGAAGGACTGCGAAGACAGCAGGGATTTTATGTTTACCGTAATAAACGATTGCTGGTATGGGGAACATGGTTCCGGATGATGCGTCAGGGAGATATGTCTAAGCTTGCACGTATCCGTGTAGATATTCCGAACACGCTTGATGATTTCTGGACTCTTGACATCAAAAAATCGTCAGCGCTCCCGCCAGCAGAGGTTCGTAAAAATCTGGAAATCATTATTGGTAAGATTGCTGAACGTAGCAAGCGTACCTGGACCTTCCGAGGCAAAAGGGAAATCGATGATAAGGCGATACATGTATGGAACCGAATGAAAAATACACATGGAGGTTTCTATTATGAAATAAACCGTGATCACCCGATGGTAAAGCAAATTCTGGAACAGGATCCAGATATCGCGCCAATGCTTGGTGCATTGCTGAAACAGGTTGAAACGGGGCTCCCGTTAAATCAGCTTTATGTGGATTTGAATAATGATGAACAATTGACAAATGATCAAGAACAAAGCGAGAAAGATATAATTGTTGCGTTGAAAAATATGTTGACTGATAGGATGTCTTCGGCAGAAAAACTGACGTTTTTGTCAGCTATGGAGAGCATAGAGCCTTTTTCGCAATATCCAAAATCTATTGCCAAGTTAAAGAAGGAGGCTTCAGAAAATGCCTAATACGAGTAAGCACGACAGCGATTATGCCGGTAAATGATCAGGAATATGATGAGATTCTTAAACGTCTGAAGCAGACACTGGTTATCCAGATGGATATAGGGACTTATATCAATGACCGCAATAACGGACATCAGTCATGGCTTCCTGCTAAACGTGCCGATTTCGACTTTTTCTTTTGGAATCGCTATAAAAAGTATCTTGAAGAAGTAAAACATTGGAATCCGCGTGTTACGGCAAATCTTGGCAAAGTCTCAGATGAAATTCTGGATCTTTGCGGCGATCCAAGTGAGAAGCAGTTCCTTATCAAGGGCCTGGTGCTCGGCGATGTTCAGTCCGGCAAGACAGCAAACTACACTGCAATCTGCAACAAAGCAGCCGATACAGGATACAGAATCATCATTATCCTCGCTGGTATGCAGGAAAACCTGCGTGAACAAACCCAGGAACGTCTGGACGCCGAATTTACTGGACGAAAAAGTGAGTATTATCTGGATCCGAAGGCGGAACAGGGAATCAAAAATACCCCGGTAGGTGTTGGACGTTATGGTCATGATAAGAAGATTGTTGCTTTTACTTCGGTCACAAAAGATTTTGACAGCGCTGTACTTCGTAGCAATAATCTCGGAATTGAAAACGTTAATTGTCCTGTTGTTCTGGTAATTAAAAAGAACAAGAGAATTCTTAATAACCTCATCAAGTGGCTGGAGAGCAATAATACCCTTAATGCTGCGGGTCAGATTGAACTTCCACTTCTGCTGATTGATGATGAGGCTGATAATGCATCTGTAAACACCAAGGATCCTGATTCATCTCCAGCAGCTATTAACGACTGTGTCCGCAGACTTCTTGGAAAGTTCAGCAAGGCAACTTACCTTGGAATTACGGCAACACCTTTTGCAAACATCTTTATTGATCCGGGCAAAAATGATGACCTTTTCCCTGCGGATTTTATCTACGCTCTGTCAGCACCGACAAACTACATTGGAGCCGACCGAATATTTGGTGATGGCGGAGATTTCTCTGGAATGTTGCAGCCTATCGATACCTTGGATTTAGAGAGCGTATTCCCGCCTAAACATAAGAAGGATCTTGTGGTCAGTAGATTGAATGACGAGCTTATAGAAACGGCAAACTATTTCCTTTTGGTAAATGCGATTCGTGACCTGCGCGGCGACACAACTGAGCATCGGTCAATGATGGTTCATATCAGTCGTTTTACGAACGTTCAGAACCAAATTGCTGATCTGTTCCTGATATGGTTGGAACAGGTAAAATCAGACCTTCGCAATTACTCTCAGCTTGCTCCTTCAAAGGCTGAAAAAATCGAGAATATTCGCGCTCTTCATAATGTATGGGAAAAATATGCCCTGAGCATTGAAGCTGGTGTGGATTGGGAAGAGATTCTTCACACGTATCTTTACAGAGCTGTTGCACCTATTGATGTTCGTGCAGTCAATATGAAAACTGGTGCCAGCAGTCTGGATTATTTCAATCATAAAAATGATGGACTGCGTGTTATTGCGGTCGGCGGCAACAGCCTTTCCAGAGGATTGACACTTGAAGGTTTGTGTGTTTCTTACTTCTATAGGAATACGCAGATGTATGATACTCTCCTTCAGATGGGCAGATGGTTTGGCTACAGACCGAATTATGCTGATCTTGTAAAAATATGGATGTCTCAGGATGCCATTGACTGGTACAGTCAAATTACAAGAGCGACGAATGAGCTGAAAGATGAAATTATTGCAATGCGCAATGCCCATCAGACGCCGAGAGAATTTGGGTTGAAAGTTAGACAGGACCCGGGATCTTTAATTGTTACTGCCCGCAATAAAATGAGAACTGCTACCAGTATTACATGCCCAATTACGGTATCTGGACATCTGCTGGAAACGCCAAGGCTGAAAGCGGCACTGCCTATTTTAACCGAAAATGAAAAAGTATTTAAGGATTTTATTGCCAATCTTGCTTCGCAGGGTGAGCGTATACCATCTGATGATGAACGTGCAAAAGGACACTATTTCTGGCAACATGTTTCTGCAGAGTCAATTGCGCAGCTTCTGCTCTCATTTGAAACACACCCTTGGCATTTGAGTTTCAACGGCAGAGCCTTGTCTGAATATATCGAAAAACATGAATGGTCAAATGGCTGGGATGTTGTTCTGATGAATTCAGGCGAAGGATTCGCATATCCAGGCGGTATTGTATGCGGAGATGAAACACTCACAATTGCAAATACAGAAAAGCGAACTATCAAAGCTGATTCTAAAATGATTAGTATTTCCGGAACCAAGGTTAGAGTTGGTTCCGGCGGATGTACCCGAATTGGTTTAACATCTGATCAAATCGAATCGGCGAAAACAGCCTTTAAGAATGAAACTGGAAAGAAGAATGTTCCTGATAGCGCATATCTTGTAAAGGATAGAAATCCAATTTTGATGTTGCATGTTATTCAGACAGACCTGGATCCTGCATCGTCAAATCAAGATATACCTCCATTTCTGTTTGCATTGGGCATCGGTTTTCCGAAGACAGCTGGCGGAACTGAAACAGCCAATTATATGGTCAATCTTGTTGAACTGTCCAATTGGATGGATCCTGATGAGGAGGAAGATGAATAATGAACGACTATGAGCAGGAACTGAGAGAAAAATGGAGTAATATCAGTTATCAACAGGGCGGTTCTCTTGAACTTGGAATTCAGCATCCGCTCGAATGGCACGTTGGTTATTTTTCTCCGGAAGCAAAATCTATTGTTATTGTAAGCGATGAGCCTGTAAGCAAGATTGAATCATCGAAGAGCATTCAAGCCTCCTGTATGCCGCGTAAAGACGGCAGATATGCGACCTCCTTCACTCTTATTTCGCGAGAGCAGGAAGATGTATTTGTAACAATGTGTGGAGATATGATTCGGTTTTCAAGCACAGAAAATGACAGAGCTCGTTCTCTGATATGCGTTCTTAAGAGATATGCTGCATGGCTGAAGTTGCTACAACACAAAAATAGTGCTCTTCTTGGTGTGGCGGCTCAAAAGGGGCTTATTGGAGAACTGCTTTATTTGAAAGACAGAATCGAGAGAGGAATGCCTGCAGCTGATGCTTTAGCTGGGTGGGTAGGCCCCGAAGGTGCTGATCAGGATTTTGTTTATGAAGATGGCTGGCATGAGATAAAGACCACAGGTGCCGAGTCTGCTAAAGTTACAATATCTTCCGCAGAACAACTGGATAGTGCCCAGTCAGGAGAACTTGTTGTGATGCGTGTAGATAAATGCGCCCCGGCGCAGGCAGGAGCATTCACACTGCACAAACTGGTTCATCAGATCATAGGGATGCTTAATGTGAACGTTGAAGCAACTGATATCTTTGTTTTAAAACTCGGTAGCGTTGGTTACATTGACATGCCGGAATATGATCAACAGACTTTTGTATTCTCGTCAAAGGCAAGATATACGGTGGATGAAACATTTCCGCGTCTTGTTCGGAACAGCCTTCCGGCAGAAATTATCAATTTAAACTATGTGTTGAGTTTACCGAGCTTGGAAGATTGGAAAAAATAAGGAGGACCGCAAATGGATTCCAGTGAATTTAAAAAAGATTTTTTGGAAAGCATAAAGACTGCGGCAGCAGTCACTGGAGAAGGATCCTGTGCGGCATTTGTAGACAATATGTCTCAGTATCTCATTGATTCTGAAGTTTTGTATGATTTTACGCCGTCGTTTTATACGGGACGTTCTGGCCGTAGCAAATACCGTGTCGATGGATATGTTTATGATGAGTTTGACAATACAATGAATCTGATCATTGCCAACTTTGACGGCAATGATCTGGAACGGCGTATGACAAACTCTGTAGCTATGCACGATTTTGGCCAGCTAAAAGTATTTCTTGAGGCAGCATTAAAAACAAATTTATATAAAGAAATCGAAATGAGCACGCCCTGTGCTGATCTCGTTGAATTCCTGCAGCAAAATGCAAAGAAAATCCGCAAATACCGATTCTTGATTTTTACAGATGCTGATTTAAGTTCAAATGTCAAAGCAGTTGATATTGAGGATTACGATGATGTTCCTGTAGAAGGACAGATATGGGACGTGGATCGTCTGTTTCGAGTTTGCTGTTCGGAGCAGGGGCGGCAGATTATTGAGATTGATTTCCGACAGTATTGCGGAGAGGGTATACCGTGTTTGGAAGCGAGTTCTGCTGCAACAGATCAATACAGCAGTTATCTGGGGGTTATTCCAGGCTCGGTTCTTGCAGACATATATGATCGGTATGGAAGCAAACTTTTGGAAGGAAATGTCCGCTCTTTCTTATCTACTAAAGTTGCAGTCAATAAAAAGATCAGAGCAACCATCTTGAATACACCGCAGATGTTCTTTGCGTTCAATAATGGTATTTCTGCAACTGCTATGGATGTTGAAATTACCAACACAGATCATGGACATTTCATTACGTTTGCCCGCGATTTTCAGATCATAAACGGCGGCCAAACAACGGCATCAATTTCTAATGCAAGATATAAGGATAAGGCAAATCTGGATGATATTTATGTTCAGATGAAGCTCACTGCAATTGACGAGTCCTCTCCGGAAGAATCCGACGAATTGATTAGGAATATTTCGAGATCATCGAATAGCCAGAACAAAGTCAGTGATGCAGACTTCTTTGCTTCCCATCCATTCCATAGACGCATGGAGCAGATTTCCAGGCTTATGTTTGCTCCTGCTATGGACGGTGCACAGTATGAAACAAAGTGGTTTTATGAACGTGCAAGAGGACAATATCTCCAGGAACAGATGCGTCTTACGCCTGCAAAGAAAAAACAGTTTGAACTACAGAATCCGAAGAATAAGGTCATCAAGAAAACCGATCTTGCCAAGGCACAGAACACTTGGAGAGGTTTTCCACACATCGTCAGCAAGGGTGCACAGACAAACTTTTCGTCTTTTGCGGAATATATTGATGAGCAGTGGACAGCTAATGATGCGCAGTTTAACGAGCGCTACTTCCAGTCAACGGCTGCATTGATTCTGATGTTCCAATACCTTGAAAAACAGATCCCGAAACAGCCATGGTATGAAGGAGGCTATCGTGCAAATATAATTTATTATACGATTGCTCAATTCCGCAGACTGATAAAACAGCAGTTCCCGGGTTCTGATCTGGATTTGATCATTTTGTGGAACAAACAGGGTCTGCCTGAGCAGGTTGAGGAGTCTCTTCTTGCATTGGCCGAGTTAGTATTCTTGAAGATTACTGATCCGCATAGAAAGGTCATTAACGTAACGCAGTGGTGTAAACGCCAGGAATGTTGGGATAGTGTAAAGGGGGTAACCCTTACGCTTCCGGTGAGCCTGGAATCCTGTCTGATCACAACGGATGATGAAAAAGCCGCTCAGCGTTCAGCTAAGAAAGAGCAGAAGGTAGTTAATGATATTAACGCCCAGGTTGAGGTCGTAAAATACTCTGCGGATCAGTGGAAACGGTTGTCTGAGTTTGCAGTAATGAATCACCTGGTTACTCCTACAGATGTTTCTGCTCTTGCTATCGCATGCAAAATACCGGAGAAGCTACCTAATACTTATCAGAGTAAGCGGCTGCTGGCTCTTTTGGCGAAGGCAGTGGAAGAAGGATTCAATATTAACCAGTAAGCGAGGAAATGAAAATTGTATAAAGTGGTTGATTTGTTTGCTGGTGCCGGCGGCTTGAGCCTTGGGTTCTTACAAACAAAAAAATATGAAATAAAAGTAGCCTTTGAAAATAATCCCAATATGCAGGCTACCTATCGGCGCAATCATCCGAATGTTGATGTTCGCGGAGATGTGTGTTCAGCAAATTATAAAGAGATTCAGAAACAATATGGTTCGATCGATGTTGTGATCGGAGGACCTCCATGCCAAGGTTTTTCAAATGCGAATCGTCAGAAAAACCATGCGATCAGTCAGAATAACATGCTCGTAAAACAGTATATACGAGCCATACTTGAATTACAGCCTAAAGCCTTTGTCATGGAAAATGTTAGTATGTTGCGGTCAGATGTCCATCGATTCTATCTTGATGAAAAGGATGCACAGCTGATCGGACAGTATGATATTCCAATGACAGAAACCAAACTGACTCTCCTGGATCAGGAGTTTATGTTTGATGGAGCACTGGAAATTGCAAGTAGCATAGAGCGAATTGCAGAATTTATATGGCCGGAAGAGCATTATGCAGCTTTGAACGTAATATACAAAGCAGCAAAAAATCCGAAGAAGATGATTGCTGCTTTGGAAAAGCATAGAAAAAAACTTTTAAAATATGCAGCCGCCTATGCTTCTTATGAGAATACTGACTACATTTCGGAAAAAGCAAGGGAAGCTTTTCATGCGGTTGCACAGTATTATAGTGGCGTATTTGACATTGCTGACATTCAAGAAGCAATTGAGCCGGCAATTATGATTCAGCGTATGCTCAGCAAAGCGTCGGAGATTTACTCCAATCACCTTGTTGTGGAACGATTTGAGAATGCGTTTGGGCTGGTAGCTATTATCAAGTCATTTGCTGTATTTGATTACTTAAAAGCGATCCTGGGATCCAAACCTAATGATTACGCTATTACTGCAGATGTGCTTTGCGCCGCTAATTACGGTGCTCCACAGAAACGTATGCGTTTTGTTGTGATGGGAATAAAACGCTCTTTATCCGATTCAATAAAACTGCCGCAGGGAAGCTTTACTGAAGAGAACTACCGCACAGTCCGCGATGCAATCGCTGATCTTGAGAACGTAGCGCCTGTCAAAAATATATCTGATGATGTTGGAACACCACTTGGAGAATGCACTGAAATCAGTGAACTCGGCAAAGCATTGAGAGACACAAGCGTGTTAAAGAATCACATCATTACAGATACAAGAGATACAGCCATGGAACGATTTAAGGCACTTAAACAGGGTCAGAATTTCCATGCACTTGATGATTCACTTAAAACGAATACATACACAGATATTTCTCGGACGCAGAACACGATTTATCTGCGCCTGGATTATGATGCTCCAAGTGGAACCGTTGTGAACGTCCGCAAGTCAATGTGGGTTCATCCAACACTGGATCGAGCCGTTAGTGTGCGTGAGGCAGCAAGGCTGCAGACATTCCCAGACAGTTTTGTATTCTGTGGATCAAAGGATAAACAGTACCAGCAGGTTGGAAACGCTGTGCCTCCAATAATGGCAAAAGCCATTGCAAAAAAACTTGCAGCCCAATTAAAGAAGAGCATTCCGAATTCAGATACGTAATATGGCGGATAACCACATTGAGAAAATGTGTGGTAGCGCCATGTTCCACACTCAAAGCAAAACACAAAGCCCGAGGAGAAAGTGAGTAAGTACTTTTTCTCTAAGGGCTTTCGATATAGAAAGAATGTACGCAAATTTCCCGAATGCCCAGATATTGTCTTATCAAAGTATCATAAGGTCATAGTTCAATCTTATCTTTTATGACAGCAGATCCGGAATATACCCTGCTTCAACTGTTAAACAATGATCCTTCTTTTACTCTCTAATGATGCAGACACCAACTATCTAAGCAAACATCCGTCTCCCCGTGAACATGATGTCTCAGGTTATACTCGTTATTGAAATGACAAAGAGATTTATGTAGAACCTTATAAACGAAGCAGTAGAAAGTCGGATGCTTGACAGCACAGCTATTGTTAAAAGATGCCCCCTTTTCTGAAAACGATGGAAGCTATCAGACCACATTGGGGTCTGAACCCTTACGAACTGTTTAGATGGTAACTTTTTTGAAAAGAATATAAAATCACTCTAACTCGCAAAGGATCAGGGATAATTTTATATCTGGCTACATCATTATTTAGCGGTTACTCCAAAAGAACATATGTGATTATAAAAATGTGATATGGTATATCAAAAGAATTTACAGAAACATAAAGAGAATAGAATATTTTAAGATAGAGGGAAATAATATGGAAGGCAGAAATGGAGTTAAATGGAGTCGTGAGGAAACGATATTGGCGTATGAGCTGTATTGCCGAACATCATTTAGTAAAATTAGCCAGACAAATCCAGAAATAAAGAAACTTTCAGAGCTTCTTGGAAGAACGCCTGGTTCGGTTGCATTGAAGATGCATAATTTAGCACATTATGATCCGGAACTGAAAAAAAGAAATGTAACTGCAATGGCACATGGAAGTAAATTAGACGGTGAGATATTTACAGAATTTTGTAATGACTGGGCAGAACTTTCATATCGGGCTCAGGTGATTCAGGCTAAAATGCAAAATATACAAATAAATGAATTAATTGATGTGGGAGACATTGATAATATTCCATCAGGTGAATATAAAGAGAAAGTAATGAGAACTCGCGTTGGACAGTATTTTTTCAGAATGTCAGTTTTAAATTCTTATGGAAATAGATGCTGCATAACAGGAATGAGAAGATCAGAACTTTTAATTGCAAGCCATATTAAGCCATGGAGCGTTTGTGATGAAAAAACAGAGAGAACTAATCCATGCAATGGTTTGTGTTTAAATTCTTTGCATGATAAGGCTTTTGATAAAGGATTAATAACATTAGATAGCGGTTTAAAACTGGTGATTTCAAAAGAAATGAAGAATGTCCAAATGGACGAAATGACACGAGAATGGTTTTATGGATATGAGGGAAAACAAATACATTTGCCAGATAAGTTTCTACCGGGTAAGAATTTTATTGAATATCATAATGACGTGATCTTTTTGAGGTAATAGACATGGATAACTTAACACCAGATCAAAGAAAGAAAAATATGCAGCATATAAGGTCTGATAATACAAAGATAGAAACGATATTAAGAAAAGCTTTGTGGAATAAAGGATACCGGTATAGAAAGAATTATAAAGAACTTCCTGGAAAACCGGATATCGTACTGACAAAATATAAAATTGTTATTTTCTGTGATGGTGAATTTTTCCACGGAAAGGACTGGGAAGTTTTAAAACCCAAACTAGAAAAAGGAAATAATAGTGAATATTGGGTGGCAAAGATTTCTAGAAACAGAGAGCGAGACGATGAAATAAACAAGAAACTCTTATTTATGGGATGGACAGTAATTAGATTTTGGGGAAAAGATATAAAGAAAAATACAGATGAATGCGTAAAAGTTATAGAAGAAGCCATTTTTGATATGCAAATGGAAAATCAGGATAGTGATTCTTTAGAATACGATTAAAATAGAAAGTGCATATAACGAACTTGACAAGTAAGTATCTATAAAATGTCTGAAGAAGTGTTTTCGGTTTGAATAAAGAGAAAACAGTTTTGCACAGCACATACTTTACATTTTCTATCAAGGAGATCATCACAATATGGAAACCAAAACAATCGCTTATTACAACCAAAATGCCTCATCTTTCATACAGGGTACTGTTTCTGTAGATTTCCAGAAGACGCAGGATAAATTTTTAAACGTTCTGCCGGGAAAGAGAGTGCTGGATTTCGGCTGTGGCTCCGGAAGAGACACGAAGTATTTTCTTGGAAACGGTCTTGCTGTTACGGCGATGGACGGTTCAGAAGAACTGTGCAAATACGCCAGTGCCTATACCGGTATTCCGGTAAAAAACATGATATTTCAGGATTTGGATGAGATGAATCAATATGACGGTATCTGGGCGTGTTCATCGATTCTGCATTTACCGAAAAAAGAATTAAAAATGGTATTCCATAAGATGGTAACAGCGTTGGACACTAATGGGATTATTTATACCTCCTTTAAATATGGAACGTTTGAAGGCGAAAGAAACGGCCGTTTTTTTACGGATTTCACACCGGATACTTTTTCTGATTTTATCAAGGATGTGGAGCAGATCCGAATAGAAGAAGAGTGGATTACGGATGATGTAAGACCGGGAAGGGAGAAGGAAAAGTGGCTGAATCTGATATTGAAAAAGACAGGTTTCTAGCAGAACACGCAGATTTTAGATTTCGGGAACAGGTGTGTTATCCAAATGGTGGAATTTCCCGGTTTTATGATAATGGGATAGATATGGTTGTTATTGATGATGGTATCTGCTCTCATGAGCCAAAAGAGCCGGTTTTTCCCTATATGCTGATTACGGAGAAGCAGAATGATTATATGCATCGCTTTCAAAGGGTGTTTCGTTTTCTGGGATATGCGCGGGAAAATCTGGATTCATATCTTGCCAAAGATGGAATTGTCCTGGAAGGCGGTTATATACGAAACACAGGAGATCGGAGCGAGCAGGCCGATGCTTCTCCGCTGGAAATTCATTTCGAAGAGAATTTTTCAAGTGTTTATGGAATGAATGCGCTGAGATATCTGACGCGGGAATATGGAATTTGTGATGAAAATGGAAGGAATTATTTTCTCGATTATTTTGTCAGAACAAAGGATCAGAAATATGCGATCGAAGAAAACGGCCTTGATTACCATCATCCGCAAATTATTGGAGAGGAAAAATATCGCAATCAGCTCAAGAAACAAAATACGTGTGCCCTGTGGGGGATCAAATTATTTCGCTTTTCCAAAGAGGATTGCGAATTTGCCAGTCGGATTGAGGATGATATCAAACAGTATTTTGGAAAAGATTCTTCGAATTTTGTGGATGACGGAATTAAAGTTGAAAGAAAAGTTGAGCTGTATGAACATCAGACTGTCAGCCTGCAGGAAATACAAAAGCGCAGAGAAGCGGGTATCAAAGCATTTTTGATTGTGCTGCCTACAGCAGCGGGAAAATCGAAAATTGTGGAAGAAGATTTACAGACATTCGCAGAAGGAAAACAAAAGTTCCGTGGCCTGATTCTGGTTCCGGGAGTCAATCTTTTGCTGGACTGGGAAGAAAGAATAAAGGCTTCGCTGCCAGAGTTAAAAGATAAGATTGATATTCGAACGTATGCCTTCGCGGCCAGACATTATACGGACACTGCACCGGACTATTACAATTATCTTGTCGTGGATGAAGCACATCATGCGGTTGCGCCAGTGCTGAAAAGAGTCGTGCAATACTATCGGACAGCTTTTACGATAGGCCTGACGGCGACGGATCAGCGGCCGGATAAAAGAAAGCTGGAAACGGTGTTTGGATCGTATACGACTTCGTTATCCTTAAAAGAAGCGATGGAAAAGGGAGTGGTCGCGAAAGCGAATGTTTACCGGATTGAAACGAATCTTGATCTTTCCAGTGTAAGGTTTAATGGGCGGGATTATGTCAATGCGGATCTGGAGAAAAGAATCCGGGTCACTTCAAGAAATGAGCTGATTGTCCACGTACTTTCAGAGTATTTTACGTCTGGCGAAGCGGGCACGAGACAGGGTGTTGTTTTTTGTGTCATGTTGCGCATGCGAACGAAATGGCAAAGCTCCTTAATAAGGCAAATATTTCAGCGGCCAGCTACACAAGGCAGACAAAAAATCAAAGTTCTGTTATGAAAGCGTTCAAAGAAAAGGAAATTCGTTTCCTGTGTGCCTGCAATATGATTTCAGAGGGATGGGATTATCCGGAACTCGGCATTCTGGTGATGGCAAGGCCTACGCTTTCCAAGGTTCTTTATCTGCAGCAGGTCGGAAGGGGACTGCGGAAAACGGACACCAAGAAAAATGTGATTGTGATTGACGTAGTCGATGAGTACGGCGCCATGATCAAGCCCTGCCTGTATTGGAGAAACTGAAAGAACAGAGCAGATAGACAACACCACAGCTTCCTGTTCCAGAGAGAAAACCGATTCCGGGATGTTGTTTTGAAAGGGAAATTGGAGAATGTTAGAAAGAACCAAAGACATTCATATCTGGGCTACACCAGAGGAACTTGAAAAAATAATGAAGCGTGATAGTAATGGATCTGTCGGATCTAAAAGAAATATTAAGGCTGCTACAGATATCAGGAAATAATCTGAATCAGTATGCAAAAAAAGCAAATGAAACAGTTAGCATTTACCATGAGGATATTGAAGAATTGAAAAATAATCAGAAGGAAATCTTACAGGAAATGAGAAAAGTGCTGGACAGATTAACAGCAATTATGTAAGGCAGGTGAGAGAATGGCGGCAACAAAACTGATAGCAATGCATCAGAACAAAGGACGGAGCGTGATGCAGTGTCTGAAAGACAGAACAGATTATGCAATGAACGGGGACAAGACAGAAGATGGAAAATATATCTCATCTTATCAGTGTAATCCGGAGCTGGTTGATCTGGAATTTGCTCAGGCAAAAAAAGAATATCTGCATAAAACATGGCGGCAGCCTAAGGGAGATGTACTTGCATATCAGATCCGCCAGTCTTTCAAGCCGGGAGAAATTACACCGGAGGAAGCAAATGAAGTAGGGTATGAAACCGGTATGAGATTCACTAAAGGGAAGCATGCTTTTATCGTGGCAACGCATGTGGACCGGGCGCATATTCATAATCATATCATTTTCAATTCTACCAATCTGGACTGTGACCGGAAGTTTCGTGACTTCTGGTTTTCGGGAATTGCTTTGCAGAGACTCAGCGACATTATCTGTCTGGAGCATGGACTTTCCATCATTCCGAAAGTAAAACCGAGTGAGAGACAAAGGAGAACAAAGTACCCGGAACGGATCAGTATGAGGGATGTCATCCGGGAAGATATTCTGAGGTGTCTGGAGCAGAAGCCGGAAGATTTTGAAGTGCTTCTGAAATTATTGCAGCAGGAAGGGTATGAGATTAAACGTGGAAAGCATACTGCAATATGTGGAAACGAGCAGAAGCGTTTTATCAGATTCCGTTCTCTGGGAGAAGATTATACAGAAGAAAATCTGAAAAAAATAATTGCCGGAGAGAAAGAATTACCTGAGAAAAAAGAAAAAGCATCTGATCAGAAAGTTGTGAAATCAGAAAAACGGAAGTTTGACCTGGTGGTGGATATTCAAGAAAGAATAAATAGCAAGAAGAATGCTCGGAATAATATACGAGTATTTTTCTGTGAAATGGTGCAAATTCTGGCTCATCGGACCACGCATTCCGCTAAGAACTGATCAGCCTTTCCGGATGTAACTGAACGCATTTCCGCTTCAGCTGATCAATAAGTTTTCAACGTGTTATAGTTCTTTCGTAGTCATCAAATGATTGCGAAAGGAGGCATAACTATGCAAGACTACAACACGATTATCGGCTCCATCCAGATGCGTTTGAATGGATGCCAGACCAGGTCCGTTATGGACCGTTACAAGATTGGCTCAGGTACATTAAATCTGATCATGAGCCGATACCATGCCAACGGAATCCCAATCGAGGAACTCCGAATGATGGCACCTAAGGAAGTTGAGAACCTTTTCTATCCGCAGAAAAATCTACAGAGGAAAGATGTCCCACTTCCAGATTTCCAGTATTACTATGACAGAATCCATGCACCAGGGAGCCGCATGAACATTTCGTTCTGTTGGCTGGATTATAAAGAAAAGAATCCTGATGGTTATGATAAGTCACAGTTTTACGAATACTTCAACCGATTCATAGCAGAAAACTATGGTGGCCAGAAGGTATCCATGGCCGTAAACCGAATCCCGGGTGAAAAGATGTATATCGACTGGGTCGGTGATCAGCCGGAACTGTTAACAGATACCGAAACGGGCGAGATCAAAAAAGTCCATATCTTTGCGACCACTCTTGGAGTCAGCAGTCTGATCTATGCAGAAGCTTTTCCAAATGAGAAGCTCCCATGTTTTATAGAAGGCTGTGCCCATGCTGTTTCATTTTATGGTGCTGTTACGAAATACTTTGTGCCCGATAACCTGCGAACTGCTGTAACCAAGCACACAAAGGATGAACTTATCCTGCAGTCTACATTTGCAGATCTGGAAGATTTCTATGAAACTATAGTTCTTCCACCACCCGCTAGAAAGCCGAAAGGCAAGCCTACAGTTGAAAATCATGTACGTTATCTTGAAATACACCTGGTTGAGAAACTGAAAGAAAAGATATATGTATCATTTGAAGACCTAAATGCTGAAATAAAAAAATAGTAGCAGTCCTCAATAAACGATCTTTTCAAGGCAAGGACTTCTCAAGACAGGATGCTTTCGAAAAGTATGACAAACCATGTATGAAACCACTGCCAGGCGGATGTTACACGGCTTGCGACTATAAAGCAGTCCTAAAAGTTCCCAACAACTACCACATCGAGTATGACGGCCACTACTACTCCGTATTGTACTCTTACTGTGGCAAGCCTGCAATCCTGAAGGCAACCGCTTCAGAGATCCGGATCTGTGATCAGTATAATCGGCTGATCTGTACACATAAGCGGTCTTATAGGGAGTTTCCGCTGTATATCACAGTAGATGAACATATGCCGCCAGAACACCTTTATTATAAAGAAGTCAATGCAAAGGATGGTAATTATTACCGCCGCTGGGCTTCTGCCATTGGTCCTGCAATGTCAGAACTGATTGACAGACTCCTTAAATCATCGAAACATGAAGAGCAGTCTTATAATGCCTGTGCAGGTATCCTGCATAAAGTAAAAGTAATCCCGAAAGGTGCTGCTGAAGAAGTTGCCCGTAAATGTATAGAGATCAATTCCTGTAAATATTTTACCTTCAAGCAGATGCTGAAAAAGATGGATGTGAAGGAACTCCCCGAGCATTCACCAGGAACACTGCCTAATCATGAAAATATTAGAGGAAAGGACTACTATAAGTAAGGGTGACGTACTATGGCATACAGATTAAAAGACTATCTTTATAACGATAAACTCACAAAGGAACAGAACATACTCATGGACCGGCTGTATAAACTTCGTATGTCCGGTATGGCTGAAGCCTTTGAAAAGCAGCTTCTGGAACCAAACACAGGTCTCGAACCATTTGAAGTCCGCTTTGCTGCTATTGTAAATCAGGAGTGGGATCAGCGTGAGAGTAAAAAGTTTAAACGTCTCATGAAGAAAGCATCTCTGAAATATCCTGCAGCTGATCTTGACAGTTCAATCTATGATCCAGAACGTCAGCTGAATACACACGTCATAGAACTTCTGGCCAAGTGTGATTGGATCGATGAACCGAATAACCTGCTGATGACCGGAGGAGCTGGTGCTGGGAAAACACACATCGCCTGCGCCTTATGTATCACAGCAATGCATCAGAATCGTACTGTTAAATATATACGTGCGAACACACTTTTAAAGGAATCCGATCATGCCAGACAGGAAGGTACTTACTTTGAGTATTCGAATGAAATGGCAGCTTATGATCTCATGGTGATAGATGATTTCGGTTTAATGGATCTGGACATTGAAAAATGCCGCGACTTGTTTGAAATCATCGAGTCCAGAGACTGCCGCAAGGCAACTATTATAATCTCTCAGATTCCAGTATCCGGATGGTATCAACTTTTTGGGGATTCCACCTATGCGGATGCCTGCTTAAGCCGAATGACATCCAAAGCATATCGTCTTGAATTTCCTGGCAGGGATCGCAGAGTAAATAATGGTAACTAATAAACGTGCTGAGCTTTGCTCAGTTTAAAGCGGAATGGCGCTCCGTTCCTCTGGAACGGATGCGCAGTTCTTGCGGAATATGCAAATGGGCATATTCTAATATAAAAGGAAAATAAAACTGTAATCAAAATGCAAAAATCGAGTAAAAAATATAAAATATAGATTCTGCTTGACAAATAACTGGAGGCGTGTATAATGTTCTATAGGAGCTACAAATATGTGAGGTGTATTATGAGCGAACATGATTTTATAACAGAAGAACATGGTGATAATTTACCTACTGTTAGAATAAAAAAAGTAATATTGAAAGATTTTAAGAGCGTTGGTTATGGAGAAATCACTTTTAACTGTGGAAGACAGTTTATTCCATACAACACAGAATCTGATATTCTCGGTATATATGGACAAAACGGATCAGGAAAGACTTCTTTTATTGAAGCATTAGCAATTTTGCAGGAATTAATGGCCGGTGCCACAGTTCCGAGTGTATATGCTGATTGCGTTGCCGCTGGCAAAGAGTTTTCAGAGTTGGAGTTTGTTTTTGATTTGCAGTATCCAGATGGGGCTATACGTGAAGCGGCTTATTCATTCCGCATGTCAAGTCAAAAATTAACAGCGGAAGAGATTAGAGAACGCTATAAAGATGCTCCAGAGGAATTTGAAATACCTGAAGAAGAGTGTAAAGTTGTTATTTTTGATGAAAAGTTTTCGTTGTTGTGGGAAGATGCATCGAAAAGACAGGCGATTATCGATACATCATCAGAAGATTCTCCGTTTAAACCAACTACAAAAAGAAAAGAAATTGCTGGTGTTGGGAAGAAAACTTTAGTTTCTCTTGAAGTAAACAAACAGCTTGCGCGTAGCAATTCGAGATCTTTCATTTTTATGACGGATACGCTTAAAATATTTGAGGAAAATGATAACAAGTCATTATTCTTCAGAGTATTAATAGAACTTCGATTATTTGCAAGACATTTCCTGTTTGTTATTGATACAAAATCATCGGGATTTATTCGCTTAAACTTTGCACTTCCTATTTATACAAGATCTAGAAGAATGATGTTTGATGCACGAAGACCTATGGTTATTGATAATGAGGATTTAGAACATCTTTGTGAAGAACTGAGTGATATTAGTTCGGTATTAACCCAGCTAGTTCCGGGATTGTCTATCGGTTTTAAGGAGATTTCTCAAACTTTAGATAAAGATGGGGAAGCTGCAACTGTTACTATGCTGACTGCATATAGAGATGGAAAGGAATTGCCGTTGCGAGATGAATCGGATGGTGTTAGAAAAATCATCTCTGTTCTGAGTTTAATTATAGCGGCGTTTAATGAACAGTCTGTAACTGTGGCAATTGATGAATTTGATGCAGGTATATTTGAGTACTTGCTAGGCGAAATTCTTCAGTCTATGGAAGAGTCTGGAAAAGGACAGTTTATTTTTACATCCCATAACCTTAGACCGTTGGAAGTAATAAATAAAAAGTTCTTGTATTTTACTACGACAAATCCTCAGAACAGATATATTCGTTTGAAAAATATATCTGCAACAAATAATCTTAGAGATACTTATTTTAGAGAAATAATCCTTTGTGAACAGGAAGAAGAAATCTACAATAAGACAAAGAAATTTAAGATTATAGCTGCACTTAAGAAGGCAGGAGGATTGCGTTAATGGGAAAAAGGCCAAAGAGGAAGATTGTGCTATTTCTAGTTGAAGGCAAATCTGACCGAGAGGCTCTGAAGCTTGCTATCCCAGAGTTATATGATCAGATTGATGAGGATATCGAAGTCTATTTTCCGGTGATTCGTCGGGAAGATGAGGAGAAAGGCGGAGATATTACAACAAGCCGTTACACAGATAAGCAGGGGAAAAACTATTGGGTTCATCCCAATAATATAGAGGACGCAATATACACTCTGTTCTTGGATGATTTCTTTGACAGAGAAAAGATTTTGCCAAAGGATATTACAGAAATAATTCAAATCGTTGATACTGATGGTGCATATATTTCTGATGAGTGTATTGTAGAGGATTCTTCTTTGCAAGAGGAAGAATCACCATTCTATAAAGATGATGAGATTGCTTGCTTAGATGTTGAAAAGATAAAACTGAGAAATCAGCAAAAAAGTGAAAACCTTACATATTTAAGTAAGTGTTCAACTATAAAAGTCAAGCAGAAAACAGTGCCATACTCTGTGTATTATTTTTCAAGTAATCTTGATCATTTCTTACACCATTCTGCAAATCTGGATTACAGAATGAAAAGAAACTTGGCTGATACATTTGCAAGAAACTACATTGGTGATGTTGAAGGATTTGTTAAAGAAATAGCAGGTGATCCTGATGCAGTAAAGAATATGAGTTATGAGGAATCTTGGGATTTTATAAAAAAAGGAAATAATTCATTGCATAGACACACCAATTTGAATGTTTTGCTTACTAAGCTATTTGAGGAAGCAGAGAGTTAAAATGCGGATGAGAAAGGGTTCTGTAATTAAGTTGTATTTCCTTGATTGCAGGACTTTTATATGCATTAAAAAAATGATTATTATGTTGGAGGAATAAACCGATGCCTAAAAAGGTGGTTAAGTTCATAGATTTATTTTCAGGAATGGGAGGTATTAGGCTTGGGTTTGAGCAGGCCTTCAAAAAAGCCGGCTATAATACAAAATGTGTTCTAACATTAGAAATAAAAGACTGTTCAACCAAAGGCTCTTTCAAAAGAAAGAGGGCAGTCGGCAAAGCTTGTTTCTTGAGGAAGAAAAACCATTGCTGGCACCATTACCTGCTACCCGTTTTGAACTGATCGACTGGAAGACAGCCACCGTCCAGTTCAATTATCACATATCTGTAGACGGAATGCTATACTCCGTTCCTTATGAATACATCAAAAAGAAAGTTGATGTAAAGGTAACAGATACCACTATTGAAATTTTCTACAACCATAGCCGCATTGCTTCCCACCGTCGTCTGAAAGGACGCCTCGGGCAGTACAGCACGGTCACGGAACATATGCCGGAAGACCATCAGAAATATCTGGAATGGAACGGCGACCGGTTCCGCAAATGGGCTGAGCGGATTGGCATAAATACGTACACTGTGGTCAATGCAATACTGACCTCCAAACGTGTGGAACAACAGACCTACCGAAGTTGTATGGGACTTCTGAAGCTTGCTGAGAAATACTCAGATGCATTGCCTCAAGCAGCCTGTAAAAAGGCGTTATCCTATACATCTTCGCCCAGTTACAAGAGCATAAAGAACATCCTTGTAACCGGTTCTGTGAAACCGGAACCAGAAACTACTGAATCAAAAACCACACATAAAACACACGGCATCACGAGAGGTTCCGATTACTATCGGAGGTAAACACATATGACCAATCAGAGTACAATTGATAAATTAATTGAAATGCTTCTTACCACTATGGCAGATGCATTTCGTAACCAGCTTGATGATCCCAAATTTAAAGAAATACCTTTTGAGGATCGCTTCGGTATGCTGGTGGACATCGAATACAGCAATCGTAAAAACAATCGTCAGAAACGACTAATCCGTAACGCTGGATTCGACCAGCCGGAAGCAAGTATCATGGATATCAACTACACTTCCGGGCGCAAGCTTAACAAGGATCTTATTAACCGGCTTGTAACTTGCGAATATATATCTGAACACCGGAATCTCTTTATCACCGGTGCTACAGGCTGCGGTAAAACTTACATGGCCTGTGCCTTTGGCATGGAGGCTTGTAAGCAGTATTTCAATACCAAGTATGTCCGTCTTCCTGATCTGCTTATTGATCTGGAGATGGCACGGACTGATGGCAACTACAAAAAAAGTTATGGCTAAGTATGCCAATCCTGTTGTCCTGATTCTGGATGAATGGCTTCTGTTGAAACCAACGGATTCAGAACAGAGGGATATCTTCGAACTGCTCCACAGGAGACGCAAGAAATCTTCAACGATTTTCTGCTCCCAGTATGAATTCGAGGAATGGTATGATCAGCTTGGTGGTGATGCCAGTCCTCTTGCTGACGCAATCATCGACCGAATAGCTCATGACAGTTATCGCATCAACATCACAAGTATTGATGCTGAGCATGACAGATCCATGAGAGAAGTATACGGTTTGGCTAAAAATCTACGCGAATAATTCATAACCTATGTGGCTCAGTCCGTCTGGATAGGTGGCTCACGCCACACTGGACTGGCGGCTCCGCCGCACAGGAATATTCACAGATGCTTCCGGTTTTAAAAAAGTTTATCTGGCGATGGGATTTACGGATCTCCGGCGTGGGATTAATGGTCTTGCAAACATCGTCCGGTTTCAGTTTCAACTGGATCCTTATGATAAAAATACGCTGTTTCTCTTTTGTGGGCGAAAATGCGATCGGATCAAGGCATTACTTTGGGAAGGAGACGGGTTTCTCCTTATGTACAAAAGACTCGACAATGGTGCATTCCGATGGCCACGCTCTGCGGACGAGGCAATGGCCATCACAGAAGAACAGTACCACATGCTGATGCAGTGTCTGGAGATTGTTGCGCGCCATCCGATTTCTGAATTAAAAGAAACACCCACTATCCTGTAGTTTGTGCAAAATGCTGAAAATAAAAATGCGAAAAAGAGTAAACGATGTAAAGTGGTGGTTAAAAATCTATAAACAAAAAAGCAGCCTATGTGGGCTGCTTTTTTGCTATAAAAGATAAACTGTCCCAATATTGACAAAATTGTCCCAACGTGATATAAAAAGGACAGCGAATAAAAATGGGGTGCATAGTATGAAGAAGAAAAGTGTTATAAGTTTAATTAAGTATTATACCGAAAAAAATGATGTTGGTTTTCGCAGTGAAGCTTATGAAATAGCAAAGGATTTTGATGCATCCGGCGATTATCAACTGGCTGAGTATATTATGTCATTATTATCAAATGCTAATACGTTTGTGCCGCAGGTATCAGAGAATGTTTCTCCTTTTTTTGAAAAAATAGAAGCGAATACGGATATGTTATTACTTCCGGATGAAATTACAGGTGATTTAATAGGGATAGTTAATGCAATTGAGCATCACATTGGAATTAATAAGTTCCTTTTTCAGGGAGCGCCTGGAACAGGAAAAACGGAAGCAGTAAAACAATTGGCAAGAATCTTAAACAGAGAGATTTTTATGGTGGATTTTTCTTCTGTTATAGATAGTAAGCTTGGTCAGACACAGAAGAATCTGTCTATGTTATTTAAAGAAATCAACCAATTTGCTCAACCGGATAAGGTGATTGTTCTATTTGATGAAATCGATGCATTGGCATTGGATCGCACGAACCAAAACGATTTAAGAGAAATGGGGCGGGCTACATCAACAATGTTAAAAGAGTTTGACCGAATGAATGAAGATGTTGTTTTGATTGCAACAACAAATCTTTACCAGTATTTTGACAGGGCATTGATAAGAAGGTTTGATTCTGTGATTGATTTTAACCGTTATTCGCAGGAAGATCTTCTTTCTATTGCTGAGCAGATGCTGGATCGTTATCTGGATAAGCTGAAACTTGCAAATAGAGATATTCGCCTGTTTCGGAAAATTATGAAATTGATGTCCAAATTACCATATCCAGGCGAACTGAAAAATTTGATCAGGACGTCGGTTGCCTTTAGTAATCCGAAAGACGGCATGGATTATTTTAGACGGTTATACTATGCAGTATGTAATGAAAAACCAGACGATCTGAAAAAACTGCAGAGTCAGAAATTCACAGTGAGAGAAATGGAAATATTGGTTGGACGTTCCAAAAGCAGCGTGGCTCGTGATTTAAAAGAAGGTGTAAGGGATGAATAGTATTTTACAGTTAAAAGGAAGATTCGAACAAAGATCAAATCGTTCCAGACCGGGATCACCTAAGCTTCCAAAAGGGAAAAGTGTTTCTGCATCACATTTACGTGAGTTGGAAAAGCAGCTGGAAAGAATACTTGTATATTGGACGGAAAACAAGGATATTCGTGGTGCCCTGGTAAGTGTACATTATAAGCATATTGTTGCCAAAAGCAACCGGTTGAAAATTCTACTGTCAGAAAATGGAAAATCACCGACAGAATCAATTCGAGGGGCCAAATTTGTCTGGGAGCCAGATCAAAAAGGAAATGAAGTGCAAAAACATGTTTTTACGCATTTTGTTTCCTTGCAGGCAATTGAAAAATCTATCGATGTTTTAAAAAAGACAGCGTCTATCATAGAACAGTATTATAAAGGTTCTGTTCCTAGTGAAGTAATAGAAGAATTAGGCGAAAAATATCATTTTAATGAAGTACCCAAAACCAGTTTTCTGAAAACCATGGTTGACGGCTTTTATGTGGAACGATTTGATATCGACAGAGCAACGGAGGAAATAACAGAAGAAGCAATCATTACCATCTATCAGACAGGGGTGGATACAAAAAGACTTCTTTCAAAATTCGGAATTGATATTGTAGATGATCGCATCATAGACGGAACTACTTTAAGACTGAATCCAGACGAAGTTAAATTGCTATATAACAATGCGTCGTATCTGATCGCTATGGGAGTTACAGACTTCTCTGAGATTTCAAGAGACGATGTGTTAGATGCGTATGAGGATATGGAAGAGGATGCCGGATTATTAATCCCACATCCACAGAACGAACCGGTCATAGGTGTGATAGATACACAGTTCAATGAAAAAGTGTATTTTCACGAGTGGGTTGAATATAAAAATCTTTTGGATCCTAATATTCCTCTGTCCAGGAAAGATTATGAACACGGAACAGCTGTCAGCTATATTATCGTAGATGGTCCACAGGGAAACCCGGAGCTTGCGGATGGCTGCGGCAGATTTCGCGTAAGACATTTTGGAGTGGCAACAAATAACGGATTTAGTTCTTTTACTGTTCTGAAAATGATCCGAAATATTGTTGCGTCCAATCGAGATATTAAAGTCTGGAATTTATCGCTGGGATCAAAACTTGAAATCAAACCAAATTTTATTTCGCCGGAGGCTGCAGAGCTGGATCGTATTCAGAGTGAATATGATGTTATTTTTGTGGTAGCAGGTACAAATATTCCGGCAGGAGTTACCAAAAAGAATATGAGAATTGGATCTCCGGCAGATTCCCTGAATTCTATGGTGGTTAATGCTGTGGATTTTGCAGGAAACTCTGCTTCTTATACCAGGATTGGACCTGTTCTGTCGTTTTTTCATAAACCGGATGTCAGTTATTATGGTGGTGATGGAACGGTCTATACAGATAAAATGGTGGTATGCAAAGACGATATGGGAGCAGCATACGTAGCGGGAACTTCATTTGCAGCGCCATGGATTTCACGTAAACTGGCATATTTGATTCATATTATGGGATTAAGCCGGGAAGTGGCGAAAGCATTGCTGATTGATGCAGCTGCCGGATGGAATCGAAGAGATGATATTTCACATAGAATCGGATATGGTGTTGTGCCAAAGCATATTAATGAGGTTTTAAAAACACCGGATGATGAAATACGTTTCATTATGACAGGGGCATCGGAGGAATATGAAACTTATACTTATAATCTGCCAGTGCCTGTTGTAGATCATGCGCACCCGTTTTATGCAAGAGCCACCCTGGCATATTTTCCACAGTGCGATCGCAAACAGGGTGTTGACTATACGAGTACAGAAATGGATATTCAGTTTGGCAGAGTTGTTGCCAAAAGAGGGTCAACCATGATTAAAGCAATTGATGACAATCGACAGTCTGAAGAGAAACAGATTACTTTGTACGAAGAAGATGCAAGAAAAATGTATCGCAAATGGGATAATGTGAAACATATCAGTGAAAAAATAAAAGAAAAAAGGGTTCCCCGAAAGGCTTATGATTCTGGGTTATGGGGACTTAAGATTAATACGAAAGAATGCTTGCAGAAAAGAAAAGATTCTCTTCCGTTTGGTGTGGTTGTAACGTTAAAAGAGATGAATGGAGTAAATCGTATAGACGATTTTGTGAAGATGTGTCTTGCAAGAGGTTGGCTGGTTCAGAGACTTGATATTGAAAATCAGCTGGATTTGTATGCTAAGGCGGAGGAAGAGATTGAATTTGAATGAGGCGCAAGCGAAAGGATTTAACTTATGAAAATCACATCAGGCCTCGGCTCCATTGATGACTATCCCCGTTACGTCCGCGCCGGAGCAGACGAGCTGTTCTGCGGTTACGTTCCGTTTTCCTGGTCAGAAAAATACGGAACGGTTCTGCCGCTGAATCGGAGAGAGGTTTTAAACTATAACGTACAAATTGGATCGTTCAGTGAACTGGAAATTCTGGCCAATATGGTGCAGAAATACCAGAAGCCAGTGCATCTGGCGTTCAATTCGCTGTATTACCGGCAGGAACAGTATGAAGAAATTACGCAGATCATCCAACAGTGCCGCAGCATAGGGTTTGACAGTTATATTCTTGCGGATCCCGCGCTGCTTGTGTACCTGCGAAAAGAAAAGATCGACTGTGAGGTGCATCTGAGCGGGGATTTGGGAACGGTGAATTCTGCGATGACAGAGGTTTTTGCGAAAGAATACCCGAAGAGGATCATTTTCCAGCGCAAAAATACGATCTCGGAAATGCGTGCAGTGATTCGGCATATAACTGCGCAGAAAGAAGCCGCTCGAAAAGAATGGACTTATCCAACGGAGTTCGAGGCATTTGCTTTGAATGAACTGTGCCAGTTCAGTGGTGCTTTCTGCAATTCCCTGCACTGCGATGAAATGGGATATCTTTGCCGGGTTCCTTACTGGAAGAAACCGATGTCGTTTTCAGAATCTAAATTAGAAAAACAAGAAAAAAATCGTCCGGGAGAAAATATTTCTATATCCGAATGGGATTCTGCATCAGAACTGATGAATCCTGTATCGGAAGATGGTTACCTCTGCGGCGCAACCGGCTGCGGCCTGTGTACATTAAAACAGCTTTCCGATGCTGGAATCACTCATCTGAAGCTGGTAGGCCGGGGAAATTATACCGATTTTATGGAGCGTGATATCCGAAATCTGCGCCGCACGCTGGAGATTCTGGAGGATTCTTCTACGGAAGAAGAATATATCCGAGCGATGAAAGCAGAGCTTTTTCCAAATGGATGCAGTCACATGTGCTATGTCAGATAAAATATGTCAACTCTTTCTGAAGTAATGCATTTGGGATTGACATATTTTTGTATCAAGGGTTAGTCCTCGAAAGAAAATGTAAGAAAGGCTCTGCGTATGCAGGGTCTTTCTTAATCTAAAGAAATAGTGGAGAACGTAATGAGAAATGTTTTCCCAGCACGCTTTAATAATTAACATAATGATGAATCGTCTTCTGCGCCAGATGATACTGCTCCAGTGTCATGGCGATTTTTCCTTTTTTCAGGGAAATTAGCTTTGCAGCATTTCTGATTTCAGGCATTCTGGGATCGGTAAATTATTATAAGAGCGGGAACCTTGACCTGAAAACGGCAGGTGTGCTTTCGGCCGGAAGTTTTGTCGGCGCGCTTGCCGGTGCTCCTGGTCGCACATGGCATCGGTGTCTTTACCGGAAGCAAAAATGCAACGAAAATCAACCAGACGCTGCTGAAACGGATCGTGGCTGTGGCTTCGATTGCGATCGCGTGCATCAAACTCTTTCTCTGATTGAAAACGGCGCGTCGCATTCTCGTTACTTTAGCCTGCAAATAAAAAGTCAATACTAAAATTGAAGAAAGTTAAAAAACTTTACAGGTTAAAAATTAGGCATTAAAATAAGGCCACCACAACCAGTGCTGGTCTGAAAGTAAAAGTTTTGAATTAGCTTGGATCAGGAAGAACAGAAAGATATTCTTTCACTCGTCCATAGTATATTCTGAGAAATTTATTAGCACCTGCAGTCATATAAACATAGTAAGGCTTACCCTGGGTGCGTTTTCTGTCCATGAATTGATATACAGGATCATCCTGAGGCATGGTTTTGATAAGAACATCCATTACTTGAAAAAGAGTCTTTCTTAAATTTGAAGATCCACGTTTGGATGTTGGGACGCTTTTTTGGGCATAGGAACCAGATTCGTTTACCCCGGGATCAACTCCGGCGAATGCAGTAAGGGCTCCTTTATGCGTGAATCTGGTTACATCACCGATCTCAGCCATAAGCTGTGGACCGAGAGATGGACCAATCCCTTTAAACTGCATGACAATTGAGTATTCAGGAAGCTTTGAGGCAGTCTCGTTCATGAGAGTGCGTATTGTTTCGACAGTAACGGAAGTACTGTTGAGCTGATCGACAGCTTGTCTGATGATATGTTTGGTTATTTCATTCTTAGGAAATACTGGAACAAGTTCCTTTGTTTTGGTGTAAATTTCTTCCGCTTTTGATTTATTGAAGGCATATTTTTTGCGCTTGCACCAGTTCTGATAATGTTCAACAAAAGCGTTTAGAGACATTTTACGAATGCAATCTACATGCCAGTATGTAGAGACAAAATCAACCCATTTCTGGGAACCATCACTGCGGGTGGGACTATTGAAATAAGTATTTGCATTTGGATAGGTCTGGTCAATGAGGCCAATAAGATTATTTTTCATAGCCGTTTTTTGTTTCACATAGAAATGGAACTGACGATTCATGACCTTTAGCTGAGCGCGTAATTCATCTGTAATACTATACGGTTCAAGACTTTGCCATTTGTCAAGAGCGTAGCGGGCAATCTTGACAGAATCAGCTTTGTCGGACTTGATTTTGCGAAGAGAATCGTTATTAAAATCTTTGACCAACTTGGGATTAACAGCACTGACAAAGAGATCTGCTGCTGAAAGCTGGTGAGCAAGTGCTTCGTAGTAGCGGCCGGTATGTTCCATTACAACCCGGGATTCACCTTCGATAGAATGAATAAGTTTAATAAGTGAATGGATATCACTGGATGTGTGCTTAATCTCAAAAGGAGAGGATACAATCTCCCCAAATGGTCTCGGAATTGTAACCATACTTTTACCTTTTGAAACATCGATACCTACTGCGTTCATAAATTTATCACTCCTTAAAAAATATTACAATGGATAAATACCAGTTTTACTCATTACCTGTTCAAACTACTGTGTGTGACACGAATGCACCTAATGTGATTCAACCTGCATAAAACGAACACTGTGAATGAGGAGCCGGTTATCAGTCTAAAGTACGGACGCGAGGTCCAAGTGATGAAGTCGATATACCATTGCATCCTACATTCTAACAGTTTAAGTAATGAGATGGATAAATCCTTACTGGAAGTAAGGGGATTACCCATAAATATATTGTAGTAGTGATGAGTTAGACGCGCAAGATTTTTGATAAAAATGAGAACAAATGTTTGAT
>ERZ839489.690-NODE-690-length-30630-cov-9.095928_pt1 | contig 30630 bp, 25 predicted proteins | sample MGYA00519938_ERZ839489 | MGnify/ENA primary metagenome ERZ839489 (study PRJEB31850, sample SAMEA3708846) | human gut metagenome | biome: human gut; feature: human-associated habitat; material: faeces | place: China | collected 2014 ...
TCACGGTGCTTATTTCCCAGTGATCACTCGGACCACTTCTTAGTGAACATCAACAGAGGGACCCGGACTCGCTTGAGACGACCCTCGCCACCCACCTTTCCTCCGCGATAGCGGGCTCGGACGACGACCCCACGGCGGGGATGCTCCGCCACCGCGAGGGCGTCGACCTCATGCCCTCCAACATCGAGCTCGCCGCCATGGAGATGGCGGTGTTCATGGCGATGTCCCGCGAGCGGATGATGGGCGCCTGGCTCGCGCCCATCAAGGCGGACTACGACTACGTCATCGTCGACTGCGCGCCCACCCTGGGAATAATCCCCATCAACGCACTGGCCGCCGCGGACAGCGTCCTCATCCCGGTCTCCGCCGAGTACCTCCCGGCATCCGGCATGACCGGCCTCCTGAAGACCGTGGCGCGGGTCAGGAGGCAGATAAACCCCGGCCTCTCCGTGGAGGGCATCCTCGTCACGCTCTACGACTCCCGCAACAACCTCGCCAGGGACGTGGAACGCACCGTCAGAGGCCAGTACGGGAAGGCGTACCGCGTCTTCGAGACCGTGGTGCCCCGCGCCGTTTCCGCCGCGGAGGCGGCCGCTGCGGGTGAAAGCGTATTCGCATACGACCCCGATGGCAAGGTCGCCGCGTCGTTCTCCCGCCTCGCGGAGGAGGTGCGCCGTGGCTAGGAGGAGGGCGGCGGTGCCGCTGCCGAGCATCGACGACCTGTTCACGTCCCAGGAGGAGCGCGACTCCGCGGCGGCCGGATCCGTGGAGCCGATCCCCCTCGGCCTCATCGACCCGTTCCCGAACCATCCGTTCCGAGTCGCCGACGACGAGGAGATGGAGGCGCTCGCCGAGAGCGTCGCGGAGAACGGCGTGCTCGTCCCCCTGACCGTGGTTCCCGGGGAGGGCGGCAGGTACACGCTCGTGAGCGGGCACCGCCGCAAGCGAGCCGCCGAGCTCGCCGGCCTCGCGGAGGCTCCGTGCATCGTGAGGGAGATGACGGAGGACGAGGCCGTCATCGCCATGGTCGACTCCAACCTGCAGCGCGAGAGCATCCTTCCGAGCGAGCGCGCCTTCGCGTACTCCATGAGGCTCGATGCGATGCGGCGCCAGGGAGAGCGCACCGACCTGACTTGTGCGCAAAATGCGCACAAGTTGAAGGGCAGGAAGTCCAGGGACGTACTCGCCGAGGAGCTCGGCGTGAGCAAGGACAAGGTGAGGCGCTATATCAGGCTCACCCACCTCGTCCCGGGGATACTCGACCTCGTGGACGAAGGGCGCATGCGGATGCTCCCCGCCGTCGAGGTCAGCTACCTCTCGCGGCGCGAGCAGGAGACGCTCCTCGACGCGATGCGGGAGAACGCCTGCACCCCGTCCCACTCGCAGGCCCTGAAGATGAAGCGCTTTTCGCAGGAGGGCGAGCTCGGCGAGGCCCTCATCCGCTCGATCATGGAGGAGGAGAAGCCGAACCAGGTCGAGTCGTTCAGGATCCCGAAGAGGAGCATCGCGCGGTTCTTCAGGCCGTCGGCGAGCCGCGAGGAGGTCGAGGCCCGCGTCGTGCGCGCCCTCGAGCTGCTCGAGCAGGCCGAGCGCAAGCGCGCCGCCTGGGGGAAGGGAGGGAACCCGTGGGCAATGTGATCCACAGGGGCAAGGGCTCCTTCACCCACGTCGAGAACACGGTGTTCTTCGACCGCGAGCTGTCGCTCAAGGCGAAGGGCATCTACTGCCAGATCCGCTCGCTCGAGGGCAATCCCGAATGGGTCTTCACCATCCGGGGGTTCGCCTCGCTCGTGAAGGACGGCGTCGACTCGGTGTCGGCCGGCATCAGGGAGCTCGAGTCGGCGGGCTACATTATCCGCGCCCGCAAGCGCGGGGAGGCGGGCAGGTTCCTCAAGGCCGAGGAGGCCACCTGGATCACGCTCGACGACCCCGCGATGCACGACGCCGTGGCCGAGGAGCTGCGCGCGGAGGGTTTCGCGATCCTCTCCGAGTTCGTCCGCAAGGACCGCGCCCTGAAGGCGCGCGATGCCGCGGAGGAAGGCTGCGGCGCCGAGAAAGCCCAGGTTGTCCCCAGAACGGGAAAATCCGTATCTGGTCCGGCCACATCCGGGAAAGCCACATCCGGAAAACCCAGATCTGGAGAACCCGGCGCTATTAATTACTCATGGGATAAAGCCCCTGAATCCAATCAACAGCCCCTCTCCTCCTCCCCGCGGGAAGCCGGGGGCGAGGGAGGCGGCGGCTTCGAGCCCTACAGGAGAGGCGAGTTCCCCGAGGAGTTCGAGAGGCTCTGCGCGATGTCGATCAAGCCCGTCGCCTCCCTCAGGTTCAAGAGGTCCTGCCTCGCAGTTTGGGAGAAGAGGGTCGCTGAGGGCTACCTGCCAGGCCAGATCGCGGACGCCTACGCCGCATACGCCGAGAGCTACCGCGCCCGCAACGGCGAGGACGGCCGGCTCGCGAAGAACCTGGCGAGGTGGCTCGAGGGCGACGACGGCCTGCCCGTGTGGTCGGACGAACCCATACCTCCGGACGCCCTGGGCTGCGACGGGGAGCCCCTCGACATGGAGGGCCTCGCGAAGGCGGACCCGGGGTTCGCGAAGCTCTGGCGCAGGGTCGCCGCGCGGCGCAGCGTGATCCTGTCGCTGCTCTACGACCGCAAGCCCGGGGCGTCGAGGGGGGAGTTCGAGGCGGAATGCGAGGCAGACGAGGCGCTCGCAAGGCACATGGAGGCGTGCGAGGAGCGCTACGGGCGCTACCTCGCCCTGTGCGACTCGATGGAGGGCGGCGGAGCCGCGGGAAGGAGGGCCGCGTCGTGAGGATCGCCGTGCGCTTCGCCCGATGGCTCTTCAGGACCGTATTCAGGTTCATGTAAAAGCCCCGCCGGCCGCCTCCCGACCGTGGGCCGGAACAGCGCCCGCCTCGCGGATTTTCCGTAGGGACGGGAGGGCTGCGCTTATAATGAGACGGTCACGCTAACTGAATATTCGTACGCCAAATACCGGACAGAGGGGCATCTGCCGTTTTGGGTATTTGGCGTACATTTCCCGACAGCGTGACAACTGAGGTGGATGCCTCTCTCTTCATGCCCCTGAGGCCTCCTTCCCTCGGTGACGAGCGCCTAGGAAAGGACGCCCTATGAAAGGCACCCCGTTGAACACCCTACCCAAAGAATCCGTCGACGCAATCGTGCGCTCGACCGAGCGTATCGAAGGCGCGGCGTCGATCCTCGCGATGCTCGAGGAGAAGGCGGACGGAGGGCGCGTGACCCCGTCGGAGATAGCCGCCGTGAGATGCGTGCTCGAGAGCTGCGCGGCGGAACTGGATGGCGCCTGGGCAGAGGCGTGAAAACGAGAATCTTTCCCTGCGGCCTAAACGCCGCTTTTCCGGTCTCTGCAGGATTTCCGCGCGGCGGCCTCACGGATGCTCGACGGAACCGTTCCGGATAATTTGACGAATGCGAAACCACGCCTCAACTGCGGTTATCTGTTTCTTTGGGGATAAATAGCCGGATAAATCTGGATTAATCCGGATAAATCGGACGGCAGTTATCCAAGGCTCCATCCCCGCTTGTCGCCCTTGGGCTCGTAGCGGATCTCCTGCTCACGACTCAGCTGGGCGAGGAGGTTCTTGACCTTGTTCCGCTTCTGATCCTCGGTAAGCTCGGTCGAGAGCGCTGGGAAGACGACGACGTCGATCTGCGCCCGGCTCGCCAGGCCCTGCTTCCTCAGATAGTCGGTGATGAGAGCGCGGCAGTATTCGTCAGACTGCCCTCGCGCTTGGATGTAATCCGCCTGGGTTCCCGTCGCCTTCGCCACGGATGCCGCCACACGCAGATGGGGTCTCCGGCCCTCGATCAGCTTCTTGTTGCGAAGTCGCCGAAGCGCCGCGTCCGAAATCGGGCGGCCCTTTTGCACGCGGTCAAGCGCCAGAACGTCCCCGAACGGCAAGGAGCTGCTCTGCATGAGGAGCTTAGTGTATCCCTCGTCGACGACACGCCCGAAAATAGTAAGCTTCACTTCCTCCGGATTGGTGAGATCGTAGTCAGGGAGCGGGAGGTAGCGGTTCGCCTGGGAGCGGTTCATTCGCTCGATTCCGTATCCGAGATGGTCGATCATGTTCAGCTGGGTCATGGCCTGCACCAGCGCGGGATTCCTGTAATGGCGCGGCATATGGCCCGCGAGGGCGTAGTCGTCGGGATTTCCTTCAAAGAACGTTCCGACGCTGGTGAACTCGAGCTTGTCGGGGTATTCGACGACGCTGATTCTCGAATACTTGGAGTAGTCCTGGTGGGCGATGCAGTTGTGGATGGCCTCCAAGACGCTTCCCTGGTCGTACTTCTCCACCTCGCGTTGGATGAGCTCGTCGGGGGGAAGAAGGCGTATCTTGATGTTCCGGATGCGCGAGTACAGCTGGGTGGTGGCGAGAATGAAGGGAATCGTGAAATGCTCGTATGCCGTCTCCTGTCCGACCAGCTTCCAGGTCAGCTCCGCCATAAGAGGATTGAGCAGGTATGCGGACTCCGGCTTTCCCAGGAGCAGTATGCACGCGCGCGTTATCCCTCTTTTCGTCATAAGGCCGACATGCTTGAGGAACTGCTCGTCGCTCCAGCCTTCGATCGCCTCGGTCGGGATGCGCGAGGAGTTTTTCTCAGCGAACGCCCTGCGAGCGACCGCCATCGCCTCTTGGGAGAGGTCAGAAATCTCTGCGTCCTCAACGATTTGCGCCGTCCAGTCAAGCAGATGCCCCTGGCTGCGAATCGCATCGAGCTTGCCGATGGAGAGGTTGGTGAGGTTCTCGCCGGCGCGGGCGTACCAGTGCCCCTTCCAGGCAATCGGCATGCCCTTCGGGGCGGCGGGGATCTCGAGCATCACGACGCGCCCGTTCGCATGGTCCACCACTCGGACGCTTCGAAACGTCATGCTGGGGTCGGTATCGTCGTTGATTTGCTTTTTTAGTCCGTCGAGGCGATTCGAATCCGTCCGGTAGCCCGTGCCGACGACCTCCCTCGTCTTGTTCCTCACCCCGAGCACAAGCCACGCCGACGGCTCGTCGGAGAGGTTCGCCTCGTTGCTCAATGCCGAGACGTAGCGGCCTATCTTGTCGGTGTCGAAATCGCTGCTCGCCTCCTTGAACTCGATGGTCTCGTCTTCCCAGTTCCGAATGAGCGTTGTGTTAGACCACTTTGGATAAGTGTCCTGCACGCAGTACACGCGACGGGGCCCCGGTTGCGACAATTCCATCATCAGGAGAGATGGAGGTTGCAATGGAAGACGTGCTCACCCAGCTGACGAGGCAGTTCCTCCCGCAGATGACGGCTGCCGAGAAGAGCAGGGTCCTGAGATCGCTCAAGGCGCTGATAGACGCGGAGCTTTTCGAACTCGCGGCAAGCGAGGGGGCGGAAGACGATCCCGACAGAGCCTGCCCCTGGTGCGGCTCCCCGCATTACGTGAAGAGGGGGCGAGACGGGCGCGGCCGTCAGCGGTTCCTCTGCCGAGGGTGCGCCAGGACCTTCACCGACGCCACCATGCGCATCTTCTCCACCACCAAGCTCGACAGGTCGGCCTGGATGAGGTTCGCGGAGTGCCACGTGGACATGCTCCCGCTGCGCGAGTCGGCGGAAAAGTGCGGCGTGTGCCTCAAGACGGCGTTCTTCATGCGCCACAGGCTGCTCGAGGCCATGGCCAAGCGCATGCCCGCCTTCCGCGTGGAGGCCGGCGGCGGGGCCGAGCTCGACGAGTGCTTCTTCAGGGAGAGCTTCAAGGGAAACCGCTCCAGGTCGGAGTCCGGCATGCCCAGGAAGCCCCGCACAAGGTCGCAGGGAACCGACGGGCACGAGAAGATATGCGTGCTCACCGGCATCAACGACGCCGGCGACATCTTCTACGAGATTGCGGGGAGGGGCGGCCTCGACGAGGCGGCAGCCAGGGAGCTGCTCGCCGACAAGCTCGCGGTCGGCGCGATAATCTCGACGGACCGTGCGCACGTGTACCGCCGCGTCCTGCCCGCCCTCGGCGTCGGCGCGCACATCGCCAGCAAGAGGGAGGAGCACGCCATCAACAGGGTGAACAGCCTCCACTCCCAGATGAGGCACTTCATCGGCAGGTTCCGGGGTGTCTCCACGAGACGCCTCGAGAACTACCTCGCCTGGTTCAAGTGGACATGGTGCTTCAAGGTCCGCAGGAGCGCGGACGAGCTCGCCGAGCTCATAGTGAGGCAGGCAGCCCGCGGCACGTACGAGAAGACCTGGCGCCAGTACAAGGTGACCCCCTATCCGTTCTACGAGTACTGGATCAAGCAGGCGAAATGGGACTCGCGTGCGCGGAGGGCCATATACGGCGTGGCGTGATGTCCAGGGCGGTCTGGCGCAGCGCATCTGCGGCAAGCGCTGAAGTCGTGCCCCGATGCAAATAGCAACAGCTAGCGATATTCTTCGGGAACGTCGAAACCGTACTCACGGCATAGGAGCATGACATCGTGGGCGTCGTGCTCGTCATGCTGATAGCCCAAGTGAAACAACAGCTGGCTTTCGGGGTCGATGCACGACACCTCCACCTCGCCGATGCGCCCCCTCCCCGAAAAGACCTCCCCGGGAAAACGATCTCCCTGATACAGAATATCGCCATTCTCGGCGAAATCGAAGCAATGCAGGTCGACGATGCGCCCCGCCTCGTCTTGCCACACCGTGTGATCTTCGGTGGTGAAAGATGCAGCCACCTCGGAAAACCCCTCATCAGCAATTAGATCCACGAACCTTTGGTAATCCCCGCGCTGAACGAACAGGTCGATGTCGTTATGAGCCCTGGTCTCACGCCCGACAAGCGCATCGACGCCCCAGCCGCCATCAAGGTATACGCCAATGCCCGCACCTGCGGAAAGGCCGATTATCCAACACGCATCATCCTTGGTGACCATAGGAGCTCCTTCGCTTTCGCCTGCTATCTAAGCAAGAAAGATTATAGGAAAAGTCCCAGTATCCAAAGCGGTCTAACACAACGCGAATGAGGGAGTCCAGCAGCGCAAGGTTGCTCTCGTTGGACGTCGGTTTCGCCATGCTTCTCTCCAAGGGCTCGGTAGCCAGCCACCCCTAACACGGCGGTCTTCATCAGAAGCGTCTTCGGCAAGGTGCCTGGCAGACTGGTTTCGAATGCGTTTATCGATCGTATTTTACCAACATCGATCGGCTTTCCCTCCGCTGCCCGCAAAAGAGGACGGAGGAAGCTCGAGGAGTCCGGCGGCTCCGTCCCGAGAAGGATGGCCGTCGTTCCGTCGCCCTCCTCTCTCAGCCAAACGAGAAAGCCCATGCCAGCCGGGGTCGATGGGCAAGCCGGACCAGAGCCGTACCATCCCCGGCTCGAGACGCTGAAAGTCCGCCGACACGTTGAGTCCCTGCGGAGCTGAGACGGCTTACGTCCGCGTAAACGAACTCAGCACGCCAAGGCGGAACGGCGGCAGCAGCGCGACGCTCGCCGAGCCTCTCCTCTCGTCGGGACATCGCGCCTTCGCCACCGACCCCTCCTTCAGCCCCGCCCCGCACAGCCCCGTCGGGCGCCATGCGGCCGCAAAGCTCTCCGCTGGCGCAAGGGTCGCGGAAAACCTTCCTCCTGCGTCGGAAGCTCGGGCCTCCGGTTTCCCCTTCCTCCCTTGCGCCCGGAAGCGCCTTGCGGGCTGAGGCCGCCAACGGGGCTCGGCACAGGGCGGAGCCAGGAAAGCGAAGGAGGTCCCGGATGGGAAACAGGGCGATCATCACCACGCAAGAAAGGAAGATCGGGCTCTACCTGCACTGGAACGGCGGCCGCGACACCGTCGAGCCTCTGCTTCGGTACTGCGAGCTCCAAGGCTACCGCCCGCCCAGCTCCGACAACTACGGGTGGGCCCGCATCTGCCAGGTCGTCGGCAACTTCTTCGGCGGCACGCTGTCGGTCGGCATCGGCCCCTACACCGAAGACGCGGGCATGGACCCCGGGGACAACGGCATCTACGTCATCGAGGGCTGGAGGATTGCCGAGCGCCTCACGACGGAGTACGGGGAGGACTGGAAGCCCGCCGGCGTCCGCGGCGTGGAGCCGTGCGAGGAGCAGCGCTCCTACGACTTCGATGAGATGCTCCACGCCTTCGACGAGTCCATGCCGGAGGACCTGCGCCTCGGCGAGCTCCTCGACTCCGTCGAGGTGCCGGTGGGCGAGCTCGAGGTCGGCGACGAGGTGTGGCTTCGCGAGCACGAGAGCGGCTGGAAGGCCTACCCCGTGGTCGGCTTCGGGCAGCCCGCCGGCAACGCGATAGCCGTCCGGATGGAGACGCCCGACGGGCAGGTCGGCGTCACGTACCCCGACCTGCCCTACGTCGCGCGCTACGACCACGGCGGCGACTTCTCCTGGAACTCCAACAACTACGTGCACGGGGAGACCGCCCGCATCAGGCCCCGTCGCGAAACGGCCTAGCGAAGCCCGGCCCGTCTGCTCCTGCCGGCGGGCCCCGGACGCATCGGCTCTCTTGCCCGCCTCGAGCATTCGCTTCCGCCCTCCTCCCCGTCGCAGCCCCTCCCCGCCTCGACCCTCCATCCTCGCCGCCGGCCCCTGCGGGCGCAAGGGCCGCGAAAACTTTTCGCGCCAAGGTGCGATCGGACTACGCGCGAAAACTCGAGGCCCCTCCGGGGTTTCGCTCGTCTCCCTTGCGCCCGCAGGGGCAGTCGGCGGGAAACGGGTCACGAGGCGGGGCGAAAGGGGCTCCGCCGAACGACGAAGGAGGTCGAAATGAAGGATCTGAAGGAACGCGCAATCAAGGCAACGAAGCTCTTCCTCGAGCGCCGCGGCTACGAGGTCGTCGAAACGGGCTGGGAATGCCCGGCGGGCGCGATCGACGTGGTGGCGATGGAGGACGATATCCTCGTGTTCGTTGAAGTGTCGGCGAGAACCGCCGACGAGGGCGGCTTCCCGGAGGGCAGCGGCCTCGAGGGGCGCGAGCGCCGCGAGACGGCCGCCATCGCGTACCTGGCGGAGCATGAGGACGTCGACCGCCCCGTCCGCTTCGATGACGTGAGTCTGGTGGTCTTCGGCGAGGGCAAGGCCTTCCTCCGCCACCACATCAACGCTCTCTCCGACGCGGTTCCCGTTGCCGGCAGCTCGCTTCCCTCGGAGGTCGCCTGAGACCTCCTGGCCCCTCCGAGGGGCGCCCCCGGCCTTCGGGCCGGGGGCTCCGACACCGCGGGGGTGAGTGGTCAGACCCTCCGGTCGGGATGCCGCGAATCTCGACCGCGCGCATTTTCCGCGTTGCTTCCCGGAAGGAATGGTAACTTGCGTAGAGAGGCGAAACGGAAGGGGAAGCAGGTGGCGGAGCTTCGCGAAAACGCCGCGGGATTCTCGGAGGCGATGGCGGTCCTTGCCGGCATCAAGATTTGCAGGGAGCCCTGGCGCATCTACTACGACGAAACGGAGAACTGCCGGTCCATCGCGTACAGGAACGGCGCGATAGCGGATGCGCGGACAGTGGAGAGGCCATTCATCCTCGGCGGAATCGCCATCCTCGGCGAGGGGGTCGAAGACGAGCTGTCGGCACGCATCGAATCCTTCGCTCCCCGAAGCGGCGAGATGAAGGCGAGGACGGTGCTCGGCGGCAGCGACGATTTCGCAAGGGTCCTTCGCGGGAGGGGAACCACGCGCTTCCTCGAATCGCTCGATCGGCCCGGGATCGCCGTCCACTACCACTCGCAAGACAACCTCTATTATGCAATCGTGGACATCGTTGACTCCATGATCGCCGTTTCGGGGCACGAGCATATGTCTGTGGTTCATAGGAAGCTGAAGAACGCCCTCTACCTATGCGCCAGAATCGACCCCGTCGGCTTTCTAGAGAATCTCGCCGCGTTCGGCTTCCCCAACGTGCCTCCAGGAGAGGTCCGCCCTTTCTGCGAATTCATAGAGAATTCCCTTCTCGATTTCCTGGAAACCCGTTCGGAGCCCCTCTCCTTCGAAGATAGCTTTTCCATAGAAGCACTCCGCCAGATGGCAAGAACGTCGTCGAGAAGCGAATCCCTCGCGCTCCTGAGGGACAACCCGCCCGATACGCTGGTAGAAGGGTTCTCCAATCACTATCAGCAGGTCTGTCTCTTCTTCCCCGAGGCATTCCATTGCTTCGATGCGGAAACGCATGTCTCCATGGATATTGTCGACGGGGACAACTACGACTTCGTGGATTCAGAGTCGAACTTGTTCGTGCAGCTTTCGGACGTTTGGGTGGGACTCCTGTCGCGCTGCTTCAGGTTCCTCGGCAAGTGGGCCGACGATCGAAACCCGGACGTCTTCGCCCACAACCCGATCGCGCTGGAGAATCTTAAAACCATCCGAAGGCTAATCGACAGGGCTGCCGACCTGCACCCCGCGCTCGTATCATCGCTGGAGGCCGATTGCGTTCTCGGGAAAAGATTCGAGGCTTTCGACGCGTTGTGCGGGTCGTGAGATCCGTACGCTTCCGAAGCAAAGCAAGAGGCCTATTCCGTGTACACAGTCCCCAGAATAGCTCTTGGCCGCCCCGCCCGGCGCCGGTCCCGAAGCCCTCGGAGGAGGGCCGGGACGCGTCCCCTCCTTCGGAACGGAACGTCCCGGACCGGGGCGGCGGGAGCGCAGCCCGCCTGCGGCTCGGCTACGCTCCATGCGGGGGATACCCCGCGCCCCTCGGGCGTCGGCCCGCCCCCGGTCCCGAGGTTCGAGGAGGCGAGCCGGAAGATGGAAAGGCACCCGAATCAGCTTCACGTGCGCATGTCCGACCGAGAGATGGAGTCCGCTAAAGGTCTCGCCCGCGAGCTCGACATGACGGTCTCCGACCTCGTCCGAGTCCTCCTGCAGCTGCCTGCGGAGGAGGCGCGAGGCGGGGCGGGGCTCGTCGTGATCGACCGCACGACGGCGGCGCGGCTCTCCCGCGAGATGACGCGCTGGGGGCACCACTACAACCAGGCGGTCCACGCGCTCAACGCCATCGCGTACTATCTGAGGGCGAACGACATGGAGACCTCGGAGGTGGTCGAGGAGCTCTCCCGGGCGGAGCGCAAGCTCGCCGAAATGCAGCCCGGGGTCGAGTCGCTGAGGCGGGCGGTGGCGGAGCTCTCCGGAAGCGTCATCGCCGGGCTGTGGAGGTGAGGGGCGTGCCCATGCTCAAGGCGATATCGGGGCACACCTCGACCAGGGGGATCAGGCGGTACCTGACGAAGGAGGGCCGCGCGCTCGCCGAGGATTACATCAACCTCGAACCTTCTGCGCCGGGGAGGCCGTTCGACTGGGCCGAGGCGATGGACAGGACCCGGCGCCTGTACGGCAACGACTCCGCTTGGCGAGGGCGGCGCGCCCGCACCTACAAGCACTACGTCGTCTCCCCGGATCCCAAGGACCGCGTCTCGCTCGACGGACTGCGCGCCCTCGCGACCGGATGGGCAAGGGAGTGCTTCCCGGACCACGAGGTCGCCATCGTCTACCACGACGACAACGCAGGAGGTATCCCGCACGCCCACGTCGTCGTCAACAACACGAACCTCGAGACGGGCCGCAGGCTCCAGGACCCGGACCCGAAGGCGCTCGCGAGGTCCTTGCAGAGGGCAGCCGAGAGCCTCGGCATGTCGCCGCTGGAGGCGGTTCCGTGTCCGGGCGTCGCCGCCCGGGCGGAGCGCCGGCATCCGAGGCCCGCCGCCAGAACGCGCCGCGAGGAATATGTCGGACGCGCCGAAAAGGAGCTCTCCGACCGCGGGGAGTACTCGTGGGTCGCCGACATACGGGCCAGGGTGAAGGTGGCGCGCTCAGTGGCGAGGAGCGAGACGGAGTTCAGGAGCCTCCTCGGATCGTTGCGCGTCACGGTGTCGGAGAACTCCCCCCACGCGCCGAGGCGAGACTGGGTGTACGCGTTCGCCGACCGGCCGTCACGCAGGGTGGGCGGAGAGAGGCTGGGGCTGTCCTACAGCCGGGAGAGGCTGGAGCCCGTCCTACGAGCGGGAGGAATCCGCAGAATAGCGGACGCCGGGGAGAGGGCGATAGCCGCAGCCGCCCGAAGCGCCGTAGAGCTGGGGGACCTCGAGGAGCTCAGGACCCTATCCGAGGCCGTGGCGCTCGTCGAGTCGTCGAGGGCGATGTGCGCCGCCGACCTCGACCGCCTGGCGGAGGACGGCCGAAACGCCGAGCTCGCGGCTTACGCGCGCCGCATCGGGATTCTCCCCGAGAAGCGCCCCGAGCCCCGGCTCGGCGCCAGACCTTCGAAGCCCGGGCGCAGAAGGGCGGCGGCGGACCGTGAATCTGGCGGGGACGATTCCGCGGCAGCGGCGCGAAGCGCGGAAAGGCAGGAGAGGGGCGAGCAGAGATGATCTTGAAGGCGTACTACTCAGGAGGCCGCATCGATGTCTTCGACACCGACCACCATGTCGATGCGATACCGCAGAGAGGAAACCTCCTCACCAACTACACGCTCGACCTCTCGGACGTCGCAGGAGACGGCCTCTGGCTGCGTTCCTACTATCACGAGGCGGCGGATTCCTATCGGGAGGAGCCGGGGCCGACGGGCCTTCCCGTGGCCCGAAGGCGCGATGGGTGGAGCTTTCTCGTCGCTGACGCCGACGACTTGGATCGTCTCAACCGTCTGACAGTTGATGGGGAGACGGTCCTCGCGCGGGTCGCCGGCGAACTCGTAGATGTCGTCGCCCTTGCATGGGCATACGACGCCTCGGAAGAATACCCCTCCCTAGTGCTCTCCGCCCTCCGGTCCCCCGATCTCGTCTCGCCTGAAGGAGGAGACAACATGTTGGAAGCGATAGGGGTCCCCTCGTCCGTCCTCCCCAAAATAGCTGTTTGCGACACGCGGCGCTCAGCTCCCGAACCGAGGTTTTAGGCGGTTGAGCTCTCCGCCTCGCCTCCGGGGACGAACCTCTTCCTCCACTCGACAATGTGAGCTTCAATATCTCTTTTGGGGACTTTGTGATGGGCGAGCTGCTTGGCGACATGGTCTCCATCTAGGTAATCGAGAATGACAAACACGCATTGGGCGATTGCCATTTTCTCCTGGTAGCTATACCGGTCGAATGCAATTGGCGGATTGAGGGCGTCGAGGCATTCTTTCAGATGACTCTCGTCATTCAGGGCTAGTCGGTACATTACGCTTGAAAGAAGCCTGCTCGCAGGACCAAACCTAATCGCGAGATCCTTATCGCGCGAAAGCATATCTATTCCGATGCCGTAGTTGAACGAACTGTAGCCCTCCAGAATTCTCCTGAGGATGTTCCCGATAACGTAGGACTCGCTCTCGTCCTCCTGGTCGGAAATGGCGAAGTCGTAGGTGCGCTTGAGGAGGACCGAGTAGCGGCTTTTCTGTATCTGAAGATCTTGCGTCGTCTCTCCGCGGAGCTCAAGGTAATCCGTGGCGAAGTGGTTAGGCGTGTCTTTGAGCGATTTCCCCAAATCGTCGAAAGTGTGCTTCAGCTCTGTCGCGATGCCGATGTCGTGAGTCATCACCGTGATCCGGCTGTCCGGGTTTGACTCAAGGATATGTGCCGCCCTGTCTCTTATTAGGGAGCAAATACCGACTCGGTTCTCCATGTCGAAACTTGAAACAGGGTCATCTAGGACGACGTATTGAGGGTCCGAGTCTTCTGACCCTTCGAATTTCATCTTCCCGCCTTCGGAGAAGAAATAGCACAGGGCGAGGATGTTGCGCTCCCCGGTGGACACCTCGCTCGGCCGCACGGGCTTTCCGTGCGACTCGATCTTGTACACGTTGGCGTATGGGACAAGGACGAACCTGGAGCTGTCGAAGAAAACGTTTGCCAGATAGCCGTTGATGGCGTTCGCCGCGAGGTCGGTCATGGACATTTTCGCCTCTTCGGCACGGCGCTCGCTTTCGAGCTCGCGGCGTTTTTCGATCGCTTTCGTCAGCTCTCTTCTTGCCGTCTCGAGCTCCTTTTCGGTATCCGCATACCGCTTTATCGAGTCTTTAGCATCGATCCGGGCGATCTGGTCGTTTAGATTCAGCAACCGCCGCTTCAATGCCGCCCTGCTCCTCACCGCAGCGTTAAGATCGTCGATCTCCTTGTTGGTCTCTGCAGATGAGGCGTTGAAGGCTGCGATCGCTTCGGTAAGTCCGAGGGGTTCCGCCCCAAGAGGCTCATAGAGGGATTGGAGTCTCTTCTCGATAAGTTCTGCGTATGCGGCTATTGCCCCGTTCACTTTGCCCAAGGCTTCACGGCATTTCGAAGCCAAGTCTTCCGGCGCCTTGCCGAGCCCCAGCTCATCCTCCTCGATGATGGGTATTCTGCGGCTTTCGAGGTCCTTCCTGAACAGATCGACTTCTTTGTTGAGAACCTTGAGCACGCTCTGTTTGAGAGACTCCTTGTACTCGGTCGTCAGGTCCTGCTGGCAGAGAGGGCATGAGTCCGTCTCGTCGTCGGACGCGATTTCCCGTGCGTATTCGACCATCCTCTGCCTGCCGTTTTGCACCAGCGCGAAAATGCGCTCCTCCCTTTCGGTGAGGATCGGCTCGTCCAGCGCTTTGCTCAGAAGCCCCACCAAGGCTTCTTCGTCGTACTTCTGCGCGTCGATCATGCCGATTCTTGCAACGGTTTCCGATCCTGCATTCTCGGCCCTTTGGTATTGGGCGAGCTTCTCGGAGTACTCGGCTTCGACCTCGCGTCTGCTGAGGTCCGTTTCCGCGCCCACGATCGCTTCCCATCTTTGCACGGTCAAATTGGATCGCGTCCCCGTGATCTCATGGCACCGATCCGCCCAGCCCCCGCCTTTCGCCTCGTCTTTCGCTTTCGATAGAAGCGAACCGAGGGATTGAGGCCCATTCTCCGCGCTATCTTTTTTGACGGTCCATTCGGTAAACTTTTTGCCGACCTCGATGAGCTCCTCGTCTATTTCATCGATGCGTTTCTGCGCTTGGGCCTTGGTGCCCAGCATGACTATTGTCTCAAGCCCTTCTTCTCGGAGAAGAACGGTATCTTGGGCGTATTTTTCGTTGAAGACCCTGATGGATTGCTTTTCCTTGCTCGTTAGGGATACCGATTCACCTGCTTCGTCCCTGAACGGGCTGTCGCACGTTCCGTCGACTGAAATCCGGTCGATTTCTTGCGATATTGTCGTTTTGCCGGATCCATTTCTGCCGAACAGGATGGAGACCCTATGCTGGACCCCATTGTTGCCTGGAGAGCGGAACAAATCGAAATCCGCCCCTGAGTCAAACATGCCTGATTGAATGTGAACCCTCCGAATGGAGGAAAACCCGCTGGACATAGAATCTCCTAACGCAGATGGCTCCGCGGAAACGTCCAGTCCATTTTATCGCGAGCGAGAGCGGTCGCGATAAACCTGCGCGAGAGAGATTCGGGCGGGTGTGGATGAGAGAAGCTTCGCCCCGACTTCGCGGATCTCGCCAGACACGAGCCCGGAGTACGGCATTGCGAGCGGGGAGGACCGCGCGAAGGCGGCTCTCCCCGCAAGTGCTTGCATTCAGTTGACTCGCTTTTATTCGTCTCGCTCGCTTTCAGCCCCTACCTTGATGCAGGCGTAGGCGACGAGCGTGCACAGCCCCATGCCCATTCCTACCAGGTGCAGCAGGAAGGCCATTCTACTCGCCTTCCTCTTCGCCTTCGTGCGGCTTCTCGGGGGCGGGCCCGTCCGGACGGCGCGCCATGAGCGCGGCGCCGGCCGCCGTCAGGGCGGCGCCCACGAGGCAGGCAAGGGGGACAAGCGGCAGGGAGTCGCCTGTCTTGGGCAGCTTGCCGGCGGGGGTCGAGGGCTCGTCCGGCGTCTCGGAGGGCGGTTCGACCAGGTTCACGCTCTGGCCTTCGTCGTTGGGGTCCTTGTGCTCCGCGACGACCTCGCCGTCGAGCGTCAGCTCCTCGAACGCCACGACGGTACGCCCCGCGAGGCCCGTCCCATCGAAGCGGAAGACGACCTCGACCGACCCGTCGGCCTCCTCGGGCGTGAAGCGAACCTCGACCGTGAGGGGCGCGCCTTCCTCCTCCACGGGCTTCGCCGCGTCGCGGTCAACCAACGTGCCCGTCAAGACGTACTCGACCCCGGGCTCGAGGTTCTCGTAGCGCACCTCGTCGACGATGGTCACGTCGTCATCGGCGTAGGCCTCGTGGTCCCCGTCGTCGCCGTCGGTCGCGGTTGTCCCGATCTCGGGCGAAGGCTCCGTGAAGCTCACGGTCTGCCCTTCGTCCTCGAGGTCCTCGTGGGAGGCGACCAAGGTGCCTTCGGAGTCGTAGAGCCTCTCGAAGACGACGGTGCTCCTGCCTTCGAGGGAGCTGGCGTCGAGCTCGAAGGAGACCACGGCGAACCCGCTTTCCCCCTCGGCGACGAAATCCGTCTCCGCCACGATCGCCCCGTCGCCGGTGTCCAGGGGCTCGCCCGTCTCCGGGTCCATGAGGACTCCCTCGACCCTGTAGGCCTTCCCTTTCTCGAGCCCGCTGTAGAAGACCTGGTCGTCGATGCGCGCGGTCCCGTCGGCGGACGCCATGTGGTCCCCGTCGGCGGCGTCGGTCGCCACCGTCCCGATCTCGGGCGCCGCCTCGACGGCCACCGTCTGGTCGGCGTCCAGGATGTCTGCGTGCTCGGCGATGACCTCGCCGTCGAGCAGGACCTCCTCGAACACCACTATGTCGATCCCGGCAAGCCCGGACGCGTCGAACTCGAATTCCACGTCCACCGTGCCCGAGGGGGAGATGGGCGCGAACGTCTTCTCGGCGACGACCTGCTCGCCGTCGACGACGAGGGGCTCTCCCGTTGCCTTGTCGACCAGTCCGCCGCGCGCCGTGAGCTCCTCGAGGGGCATGTTGGCGTACGAAACCTCGTCGACGATGACGGCGTCTCCCGAGGGCGCGATGGAGCGGTCGCCGTCGGCCTTGTCGAGCGCCACCGTGTCGATTCTCGGCTCGGGGACGTCGTCCACTGTCCCCAGGTCTATGTCCATCGGGGTCTCGGTGGTGTCCCGGTTCACGTTGAACGCGTCGGACCAGAGGGCGTACCCCTCGTTCGCCTCGCAGCGCATCTCCTCGATCGTGTACTCGCCGTAGGGAAGCGCGCCGAGGGAGTCGTCGGGCGCGGCCTGCGAGCCGTGCTCGCCCGTTCCGAACCAGATGCCGGAGCCTTCGACGATGTCCTCCGAGTCGATGTAGTCCTCGTAAATGAGGGCGTCGTTCGCGTTCACCGACTCCTCGCGGCTGCGCCATTCCGAAGACGTGGACAGCATGCCGTTCCTGTCGGTGACGGCGACGTGGGCCTCGCCGGTGGTGACGTTGGTGATGAGGAACGGGACGAGCCCGAGCTTCTCTCCGTGGACGGTCCCCTTCTTCTGGAGATGCATGTCGTGGCGCACCACCTGGTCGCTCCACAACAGCGCTCCGCCGTCCACGTCCGAGGTCACCACGATGCCGTCGCCGCGGACCTCGAACGTGCGGGGCTCGCCGTCGGTGAGCAGGTAGCTCTCGTTGGTCGCCGTCTCGGCGACGGTGTAGGTGCCGTAGGGCAGCGCGTCGGACGCGGTCTGCGCGGTGTAGGCCTGGGCCTCGGGATTCCACGCCGTCTCGATGACGGCGACGACGCTGCCCGTGGGATAGTAGGTCCCGCCGACCATGACGCCGTGCTCGGACACGTTGGTGATGGTGAACCCGATCCCCTCGAGGGAGGTTCCGAGGTATCTGTCGTCGGCCAGGCTCGAGTGGTCGGCTCCGCCGAGGGCCTCGCTCTCCCCGAGCTCGAGGTCGTTCTTCTGCACCTGGACGCCGCCGCGGACGACCTCGTTGAGGATGCCGTCGGCCTCCACGAGCTGGTCGAACTGCCCGTCCTCGCGGATCTCGACCACGTGGCTCACGATCCCCTCGCCCGTGTAGCCCTCGGGCGCTTTCGTCTCGACGACCTCGTAGGTGCCGTAGGGCAGCGCGCGCACGCCGGTGCTGGCGGTCCAGGCGTCGAGGGAGGCGTTGTACTCGGTCGATAGGACCGCGACGACCCCGTCGGGGTCGACCATCTCGCCGTCCTGCAGCTCTCCGTCCCCGTTCCCGTCGTACCAGACGGCGGCGTCGGAGCGGTTGTAAAGCGTGAACTCGGCGCCTTCGAACGTGGCGTCGCCCTGGGCGTAGTTCCAGAACGTGCCGCCCTCGTGCTCGTAGCGCTCGGCGTCGCCCTTGCCGATGATGAGGCCGCCGCGCTGCACGAGCTCGCCGAACTCGCCTTCGGGCGACACCTCGATGACCGCGTCGCCCGCCTGCGCCATCTCGGCGGTCACCTCGATGCGGTGGACCTCCCGGTCGAGCAGGTATCCGTCGGAGGGGGACACCTCCCTGATCTCCACCTCCCCGAGGGGCAGGCCGTCGAACACGATGGAGCCGCCGGCGGTCGTCCCTTCGACGGTCTCCGTCTCGCCGCCCCGCTCGAAAGAGGCCTGGTAGACCGCCCCGTCGAGGGTGGCGTCGCCCTGAGCTGCGGGCGCGCCGGTCTCGGCGTCGACCTTCTTCAGCACTATGCGCGCGGTGATGGGCGGCTCTTCCGACGAGAAGGTGTAGTCGTTGTCGGGGGAGACCTCGTGCACCTCAGGGTCGAGGGCGTATCCGGGGGAGGGGCTCACCTCCTTGGCGTAGAACGTCTCCCTCGTCGCGCCCAGGCTCCCCGACTCGCCGGAGCCGTCGGCGCCGGTCGTGATCGTAGCCACGCGGTTCGCGCCCGCTTCCGCGTCGGCGGCGCTGCGGTAGATGCCGTAGACCGCGCCGGCGAGCGAGTAGTCGGGGTCTTGCTGCGCCCACGACTCCGAGGCCGCCTTGGCGACCTTGACCGTCGTGCTGTACGTGAACGAGAGGATCACCTGCGTCGACGCGCCCGTGTAGAGCATGAAGGGCTCGAAGGACGAGGGCACCTCGCCCGTCCGGGAGGCGATGAGCCTGCCCGTCGCGCTCTCGTTGGAGACGGCGCCGGAGTCGTCGAAGCCCAGGACGTTCCAGGCGACCCAGTCCCGGAACGCCTCGGAGCAGCCGTACATCGCGTAGTTGCCGTCGCTCGAATAGGCGTCCGCCATGAGGATGTGCGCGAGCGCCGTGTACCGGTCGGGGGTCATGGCGCTCCCGTCGACCCAGCTGCCGGGCCAGAGGGACGCGTCGAATCCGGGCGATCCGTACGAGAACCACATGTCGGCGGCGAGCTCGGCGGTGCGCCCGCTCGCCGCGGAGAGGGCCTGCTTGGGATACGATCCCGCCCCCGGGGTCGCCATAGAGGGGTTGCCGCACCATGCGGCCTGCCCGTCGACCTCGAACCAGTTGGTGAAATACGAGTCGTAGCTGATGGTCCTGCCCACGGTCAGGCTTCCCGACTCCGCCGCATGGGCGCGTTGCGGGACGGCCGCAGGCGCCATCATGCCGATTGCGAGGAGGACGGCGAGGAGGATCCTCGCCGCCGTGCCCGCCCTCGCCGCTTTGGTTGCTTGTCCCATCTTCTCCTCCTATCTCGCGTCACGGGCGAAAGGGCGCGCGCCGCCCCTCTCCATGCTCTCGGAGGCTCCCTTCGCCTCCGCGGCCCGCTCTGCCAGGCCCCTTCCGTCGCGTGCGTTCTCCTCCGCGTAGCGCTTCCTCGCCTCCGAGAGCGCGTCCCTTATCTGGGAGGGCGTGACCGTCACGGTCTCCTTCTGCCGCCGGCCGTCCTCTCCGAGGATCGGCCTGCCTTCGGCGTCGAGCACCGACCTGCTCAGGCGCACCTCCCGGTCCGCGAGGAGCGGCACGTCCCTCCAGTGCTCCCCGCGGAACCTCGAAGGGTTCACGTAGAGCGGGCTGAACTCGTAGCCGCCGACGTCCCTGCCGTCGATGACGGTGTCGGGGGGCAGGCGGACGACGTTGAACGACCTCTGCTCGCCCGTCCTCCTGTCCGTGTACTGGATGCCCTCACGGACGAACGCCTCGTGGAGCGAGACGTAGACGTTCTTCTTCTCTGCCATTTCTTCTCCTTTCCGATGCTGTCTTTCGCGGCCGGCGCCTTCCGCCGGCCGCCCTCAGGGCGAGCGGGACGGGGCTCCACCCCGATCACCCGCCCAGGATGTCGCGCGCCCATGCGCCGCTCTTCACGAGCGAGAGGATCAGGAGCACGCACATCGCCAGGTACTGGAGCGCGTAGGACAGGCCGCCGACGATGGAGTCGACCACCGGAGCGCCGACGCTCGCGGCGTTGAGCCCGCCCAGGACGATGGGGAACGAGACGAGGAGCACGAGGATGATGATCCCGGCGAGGCAGACGGCGGCGAAGTTCTTCAGGTACCCGACGCCCATCTGCCTCGTCTCGTCGAGCGAGACGAGGGCGAGCGGGATGGGGCTGAACGCGGCCATCACGTAGATCTGGATGGCGCGCGCCCAGCTCACGACGAGAGCAACCACGTAGGCGACGATGACCACCAGCCAGCTCACGAGGGCGACGACGAGCATGGCGACCAGCGCCGCGACGTCGTCGTCCGTCGTGGTGATGGATACCGCCTCGAGGTCGAGCTCGGATCCGGTCCCGAAAAGGCCCGTCACGCGGTCTATCGCGAGCTGGACCACCTGGTAGACCGCCTGCATGAGGTCGAAGCTGTTCTGAATCAGGAACAGGAACACGGCGAAGAAGACGAGCATGAACACGACCTCCTTGACCCCGGGCATGCTCGCGTTGCTGTCCATGCGCTGCGACACCTTGATGAGCTGGACGGTGAACACGAACGAGAGCATGCCGCAGCCGATGGGCAGGATCGCCGCCTCCCACACGCCTCGCACGAGGTCGTACATCGTCACCTCTCCGGCGCTCCCGAGCATCTGCGCGAAGTCCGCCGCGAGCACCCCGTCCGTGCCGATCGACCTGAGCATGTCGGTCTGCCCGGCGAATATCCAGTTGCAGGTGTCTCGCAGCACCCCGCACAGCCATGCGTTGATGTCCTCCGCGATCCCCGCGAACGCAGGTGCCGGGAGGGCGAGGGATGCGGCGCACGCGAGGACGGTGAGGGAGAACGCGAGCGAGAACCCGCGGCTCCCGACGGCCTTCGCGATCGTCTCTGTCATCGTCGCCTCCTAACCGAGGACGGAGAACTCGCCGGATCGGTAGACCGCGGTGACGATCGTCGAGGCGTCGTCGTCCAAATGGAACGTGGCGCTGACGCGCCCGCCGGCGATGTCGACGAAAACCTCCCCGTCGAAGGAGGCGCTCGTGGCGGTGGGCGCGTGCCCGGCGGCCCATTCGGAGATCGCCGCCGCTAGCTCGTCGGTCCTGCCGTCCACCAATGACGGGTAGGGCTCGGCGAGCCCCGTCACCTCGACCGTCCCGCCGGACGTCGCCGTCCGGACGTATCTCCCGGAAAGGGAGAACCCGTCGCACGCGACCGAGGAGACCTCGTCGTCCTCGTCCAGGACGATCGTGGCCGACTCGCCCGCCGCGTCCCCGTCCTTCAGCAGCAGGACGTCGAGCCAACGCTGGGCGCCCGAAGACCCCGACCCCTCAACCTCGAACGCGGTCATCGAGACTGAGGCCCCATCGGATTCGACGAAGGATCCCTCGCGGAAGGCGAGCGTCTTGCCCGAGCCGTCGGCCGCGGTCCACGCGCTGACCCGCAGTTCCTCCAGGACGGCGGACGCCCCGTCGGTCTCCTCCCCGGCTTCGGGCTCCGTCTCCGGGCCCTCCTGCTCGGCGGGCTGTTCGAGCGAGGCTGCGGGAGGGTCGGCGTCGGCCTGGCCTGCGGTATGCGCGATGGAGCAGCGCACCGCCGTCGTCGCGACGACTATCGCGACCATGCCGATGGCCGCGGCGATCATCGCCTTGTTCTTCCTCTGCATGGGAGTCCTCCTGTCTCTTGACTATCTGTAGCGGACGGCGCAGGTGAAGTAGGCGATCCCTGTCTCCCGCCTGCACACGTCCCCCGGCTTGGGCTCGTGGATGTACTCGTCTCCGCCTACGTAGATGGCGACGTGGCCGGGGCGCCAGAGGATGTCCCCCGGCTCCGCTTCCGAGAGGGGGACGCGCTTTCCCGACGCGGCCTGGTCCTCGGAGTAGCGGGGTATGTCGATGCCCGCCTGCGCGTAGCACCATTGGGTGAGCCCCGAGCAGTCGAAGCCGACCCCGGGAATCGATCCTCCCCATACGTACGGCACCCCCAGCTGGCTTTCCGCCGCGGCGACGATCGCGTCGCCGTCGGCGGCGCCCGCCCTGAAGTCCTCCAGGCTCATCCCGTCGAAGCGCCTGAGGCCGTATTCGTCCATCGCCGCTTTGAGCACCTCGACGTAGCTCGAAGAGGTCGCGTACCCCGCGTCCTTCAGTCCCTCGGCCATCCTGTCCGAGTCGCACGAGGCTATGGCCTCCCGGATGAGGGCGTTGCCGACGTAGGGGGGGCCGGACAGGAGGACGCGTGAGCGGAACACGATGCAGTCGCGATGGCTCTTGAACGTCGTGAAGTCGGCCATAATGCCCACGACCTGGCCTCCGACCTCCTCGTTCGTCGCCCATGAGCTCTTGCCCGCGACTTCGGGGCACCCGAGGAACGAGGAGGACCACTTGATGCCGAAGAGGTTCTTGTCGCGCTCGGCGAGGGCCGAGAGGCCGTCGCCCTGCCCGCTTTCGCAGATGATCTGCGCGAGGGTGCAGCCCGCCGGATGGCCGTACTCCTCCTGGCACTCGAGCGCGGCCTCCACCATCTCCACCGTCATGTACGGAGGCAGCCCCTCGAGCGAAGCCTTCGAAGCCGCATCGCTCCAGAACCCGAAGACCGCGCTCGCAATCTGGGAGACGGCCAGCGCTGCGAGGACGAAGCACAGCACGCCGGACAGGATCCCCGCAAGGGGACCGGCCGCGGCTGCGGCCGCAGCCGCGGCTTTGCCCCCTCCTCCCTTCGCTGCGGCGCGGGCGGCGAAGGCCCTGCGGGGCTCCCTCCCGACCGCCTGGAGTGCCGCCCGCGGCCTTCCGGGCCGGCGGCGCGCCGCTTTCTCCGCGGCTCGGCCGCGGCGCAGGGCTCGCCCTTCCCCGGCCAGGCTCCCTCTTGCCCCTTCTCCGCTTCGGACGGCGCTGATCTCGCGGGAGGGGGCCGCCGCGCGCGCCTTGCCGGCCACCCTCCACGCGCCCTTCCCGGCCCGGACGGCGTCCGGCGCCCCTTCGAGCTCGTCGGAGTCCTCCGCCTCCCTTTCGGCGGCTGCGGCGATCGCTTTCTTCAGGTACGCGGCCGCCGTCGGAGCGGGGGCGCGCCGACGTTCCCCTTCCTTGCGGACGTCCGCCGGCAGCCCGCTTTCGACCGGCGCCCGCTCGGACCGCCGCTTCCGCCTTGCGGCCGAAGGCGACGCGGGCCGGCGTGACCTTCCGAGGCCCATGCTGGCCGCCTTGCCCCCGTGCGCCGGGACGGCGAACCTCTCCTCGCCTGACACCAGGCCTGCGCTCACCGCGTCGGTCCTGCCGGACGATGCGATTCCTTCGGCGCCGGCCCCTTCGGCCCTGACGGGAGGGTCCGGCGGGGCGCCGCCCGACGCCGCGGGCTCGGAGCGGCGGGTTTCCCTGGTCACGTCGCGCTCACCCCGCCGTCTTTCCTCCGCCTGCTCTCGGCGCGCCTTCTGAACCCCTCCTCGCGCTTGCGCGCCGCCACCTCGTCGGGCTTCGTGTTGAACAGGTCGTAGAGGGACCCCTTGGGGAAGCTGTCCTTCAGGGGGACGCGCGCGCCGCCCGCGATGAGCAGCCCCTCGCCAGCCCTGACCGACTCGTCTATGTAGGACGCCTCCTGGGCGCTCATGTCGAGCAGCTCGGTCCAGGCGCGCCTGTCGAGGGGCGACTGCTTGTGAAGGAGGATGAAGTCGGAGTTGAGGACCATGTTCCGGGCCTCCTCGTGGTCGAGCATGTAGACGCTGTTCTGGGTGATGCCCGTGGCGATGAGGTTGAACTTGCGACCTTCGGCCCAGAAGCGGCTGAAGTACGCGATGATCGAGGGGTGGCCGAACAGGCTCTGCACTTCGTCGATGTAGAGCCAGGTGGTGACGCCGCGATCGAAGTTGCGGTACATCCGGTTGCGCACGCACTCGAGAACCGTGATGATCCCGAAGGCGCGCATGTTCTCGGAGAGGTCCCTGAAGTCGACATTGGTGATGCGCCGGTCGAACGTCACGTTCGAAGGGCGGTTGAAGAAAGAGAGAGCGCCCTCCACGTAGCGCTCGTAGCGCAGGGCTATGTCCCGGGCCTCCGGCTCGGGCTGCGCTTTCAGGATGCGGTGGAAGTCCCCGAGAAGGGGGGTGCGCCCCTCCTCGTCCGCGTCGCGGTATGCCCGCTCGACGCAGCGGCTGATGATGGACTTGTCGGCCTCCGGGAGCCCCTGGTCCCCCTCGGCCATGGTCGCGCTGGACAACGCCAGGAAGGCGTCTATCTTGAAGGCCATCTGGGCGGAGCGCGACTGGTGTGCGACGTCGGAGAGGTCGAACGGGTTGAGGTGCGTGTCCGCGTCGGGGGCGAACCGTATGCACTCCCCGCCGTTCGCCTCGACCACGGGGGAATACTCTCCGGCGGGGTCGAGGACGATGATCTCGTCCTCGGGGTACGCGAGGATGGTGTTCTCTATCTCTCGCTTGACGGAGAACGACTTCCCCGATCCGGGCTTGCCGGCGACGAAGCCCATGGGGCTCGCAAGCCTCTTCCGGTTGCATAGGACGAGGTTCGAAGATTGCTTGTTCTGCCCGTAGTAGCCTCCTCCCTCGTGCGAGAGCTCCTGCGTCGCGAAGGGCATCTGTATGGCCACCTGTGCGGTGGTCATCATCCGGGAAACCTCGACGTGGTTGTGCCCGAGGGGAAGGATGGAGTTCAGGCCCTCGCGCTGGCGGTAGTCGAGGGCGTCCGCCTCGATCGAGTTGCGCCGCGCCGTCGACACGATCTGCATCACCCGCTCGTCGAGCCCCTCCCTCGTCGGCGCGTACGTGTACACGAGCCCCGTGTAGACGTAGAGCCTCTGGTTCTTGTTCTGGAGATGGTCGAGCAGGTCCTCCGCCTCCTCCTTCGAGTATTTGAGCTCGGAGGGCAGTATCTGGAAGTCGTACCCCTTCTTGACCGCCCCCATCTGCTCGTCGATGATCTCCTTGTCCATCCATGCGATCCGCTTCTTCACGAAGGCGACCGCCTTCGACTTGTCCATGGCCTGGACGTGGAGGGTGATCGCGAGGGGGACCGGCAGGTCGATGATGTCGGCGAGGCAGCGGTCCGACAGCTCGCTGCCGAACCTGCCGAGCACGAGGACCTGGCACCACGTGTCGCCGGATTTGAAGCAGGAGGCGCTGCCTTCGGGCTTGAAGTCGAGGGAGGAGGGGCACACGAAGTCCTTCGTCGTGAGCCCTCCTCTCGCGCCGACCGCGTCCCAGGAGAACAGGTTCGGCTTCCCGGGGCGCAGCAGTCCGTTCAGGACGCCGATGCGCTCGGCCCCCGAGAGGGTTCGGGAGGAGCTTCTCATCTTGGCGAGGGTCTGCTCCGCGTCCCCGCGCATTCGGGCGAGCCTCGGGACCGCCGCGTCGACGGAGGGCGCGCCCACGGCGAAGGTGAGGTAGCGCTCCCTGACCAGGTTGGACACGCCTTCCCGCATCTTGTCGTTGAGTATCCGGTTGTACTCCTCCGCGTACGCCGCAGTCTGCGGGTCGTCGGTCGGGAAGAACCTCTTCGTCCCGATCTCCTCGGCGGGAATGGGGCGGTTGACCACGGTGAGCTGCACGCAGCTGTCGGCGCCGAAGTAGTCGAACAGCTGGCACCATCCGGAGAAGATGGCGCGCTGGCTCTCCTCGCGGGCGGACTGGTAGCTGATGTCCTCGAACGCCATCGTCTGGCTGAAAAGCCCTTCCTCGACCTGCGCGATCCCGTCGGGGTACATCAGGTCGTAGCCTATGGCGGAGTAGACGTCCCGGGCCGCGCGGCGCATCCTCCTCTTCTCCGCCATCCGCCCCGTGAGCTCGCGCTCCTGCTCGGCGATGCGGCGCTCGAGGGATTTCCCCCTGGCGGCGCCTTTCCGCCCCCTACTCTTTCCGGCCACGCTTCTCGGCCCCCTTCCTCCTGCTCCTCCTGCGCGCCCTGCGGTCCACCCGCCGGCACGCGATTCCCCCGGCCGCCTCCCAGGGCCTGCTTCCCGTCGAGTACACGAGCACGCCGTCGGACAGCGCATGGCGCGCGAGCATCGCCAGGTACCTCTCCGCCGTGAGGCCCTTCGGGCGCCAGAAGCCCATGAGCCAGAAAGGCATCGATGCCGCCATGACGGGCAGCGTCGCCGCGTCCACCGGCACCCCCAGCGCCAGGTTGAGCGCCGCCGCCGTCGCCACGGAGGACGCGAGCCCCCCGGCGGTGCACGCGAGCGTTCTCGCCGAGAGCTTGCCGACGACCTTCTCCGTGTACTCCCCGATGTCCTTGTGGACCGCCACGCTCAGCATCGGGTCGCCCCTACGCGGGAAGCCAGCTCGTGTCGAGCATGCCGAAGTAGACGGCGGCGGCGATGATGATTGCGCCGCCGGCGATGGTCGATATTGCGCTCGCTATGGATGCGCCGCCCTGCTGCTCGCGGATGGCGAGGCCGAGCGAGACGGCGCCCCATACGATGAGGAAGCCCCCCAGGAAGGTCACGCATCCCGAGACCAGGTTGATGATGTTCGCCAGCATCAGGCATCTCTCCTTTCCATGTATTCCGAGTAGTCGAAGGGCAGGCGGTGCGACGCCCCGGGATGCCCCGGGTACACTTCGCGCCACCTCCGGTGGTCCTCGATGTCGAACTTGCGATCCCTCAGCGGGTTCGCCCCCGCGATGAGGACGATCGCCTCGTCGCGGGGCAGCCTCGCCACCTCGGAGGGCTGCACGAGGTCTCGCTCGAGGGTGCTCCAGTTCCGGGTCGACGAGGCGGACTGGCCGCGGCTCTCGTTCCACGTGACGGTCGACACGGTCTCCTTTCCCACCGACTCGGAGATCTCCTTCGCCGTCTCGTTCGACTTCCCGCCGAGGAACAGCAGGGTGTCGCAGCAGTCGACGATCGTCGCCGCGTTGTCCTTGTAGGCGGCTTTGAGCTGGGAGAGAGACTGGAGCCCGAATGCCATCGAGATGTTGCGGCTGCGCACGACCGCCACCATCCGCTCGACGTCGGGCAGCCGCCCGATGTTGGCGAACTCGTCCATGAGCAGCGTCACCGGCACGGGAAGCGAGCCCCCGTATTCGACGAGGGCGCGCTTACAGAGGATGCTCATCGTCTGCCAGAGCATGATCGAGAACAGGAACGAGTAGAGGGAGGAGGTGTCGGACATGACGGCGAACACCGCCCGTCTCCCTTCGGCGTCGCCGAGCCGGTCGAGCTCCATCTCGTCGCGGCTGACGAGCTCGCGCACCTGGGGTATGGCGAAAGGCTCCATGCGCGTGTTGCAGGAGACCAGGATCGACTTCAGGGTCTTTCCCGCGGCGTCCTTGAACATCTTGTAGTGGAGGAGGGCGAAGTCCGAGTCGACGGGGACGGGCTCGGCGACCTTGACCCACCGGCAGGAGCCTGCCGGGTCGTAGGAGGCCCTCCTCGTCGGGTCGAAGCCCTGGCCGTCGCCGCCGAACGCCGCGACGCAGCGCATCCCGGTCTCCACCTCCTCGAAAAGCAGGTCGAGCGGGCTGCGGTACGATTCGTCCGACTCCTTCGCCTTCGCGAGGGAGAGCAGGGTGACCACCCCCGACAGCGAGCAGTCCTCGGGCGGGCAGCGGTACACCAGGTACCCGATGAGCGCCACGTAGAGGAGCCTCTCGGCGTTCTCCCAGAAGGGGTCTCCTGCGTGCTCGCGGTCTCCGGTCGTGTTCTCTATGAGGCAGGACACGAACTCGAGGATGTCCGCCTCGTCGCGGATGTACGCCAGGGGGTTGTAGTGGAGGGACTTGGAGAAGTCGACCGTGTTGAACGCCAGTATCTTGTATCCCGCGGCTTCGAGCATGTGCCCCATCCGGGGCAGCGTCTCGCCCTTCGGGTCGGTCACGAGGTAGTTCGAGTTCAGCTGCATGATGTTGGGCTCGAAGAACCCCCTCGTCTTCCCGGAGCCGGAGCCGCCCACCACGAGCACGTTCCGGTTGCGCTCGAAGCGTCGGTCGTGGTCGGGCCGGTCCATCGCCATCCCGAAGTGCTTCGTGAGGACGATGTTTCTGTCGGGGTCCTCGAGGTTCATGAATCGTCTGCCCTCGCGGACGGTGCCCCAGCGGGCGCTGCCGTGCTCCTCGCCCTGCCGCTCCGGGTTCCCGTGCGTGAGCGACCACGCCCAGGCGCACCACACGGCGCAGGCGGCCACGAGCCCCGTCGCGAGCGCGGCAGCCTCGAGCGAGAGGGGGCCGTGTCCTAGCAGAAAGGAAGGAAGGCGCTTGGCCGCTTCCGTGAGGTTGGACGCGGGGCTGCCCGGAAGCGAGAGCAGGCATGCGGCGTACGAGTTCCCGAGGAGGAAGGCGGCGATGGAGGCGAGGGCTGCCGCCATGATTCGTGCAGTCGTCATCTCGCCCGCACCTCCTGCATACGGGGTCCTCGCGTTGCAGCGCGCGTGGTGGCGCCCTCTGCCTCGAGGGCCGACGCCGCCGCGCGGGCTTGCCCAGCGCGCGCCTCGAGCGGACGCTCGTCCCGTGCCCCGGCGGCCTCGCGGGCTTCCCGCTTGGCGAGTTCCGCAGCCGCGCGCTCGCACGCCGCGTCGGTCTCGCGCGAGAGCTCGTCGAACGAGAGCCACACTTCCCTGGCGTCCGCGACGCGGAACAGAAGGTGCTCCCTACCCGTGGCGGGCTCGACGAACCACGCCGAGTCGACGGCGTGCGCCCTGAGCTTCGCCTCGATGATCCCCTTGATGCCGGCATAGTCCTCGATCTCCTGAAACTCGGCCATGTCGAGCTTCGCCCATTCGGCGGGCTTCTCGCGGGCATCGCCTTCCCCCGCGGCTCCGCGCGTCGCGGCCGTGGCGTTCTCGAACGCGCTCCGCATCCGCCTCGCACGGTCGTACATCGCCCTCTCGCCCATGCGCTCCCCGAAGCGCGCGAAGTCCTCTATCATCTTCTCTCCGGCGTCGTCGCCGTAATCGCTCGCCATTCTCGGCCCCTTCCGCATCGGCGGAAGGTCGCGCCTCCCGCTTCCTCAAACAGATTGCTCGCCATGCCTCGGGCATGGCGAAGGCGGTGGGAAGGCCGATGGCGCGAAAATGCAGGGCAGGGCTATGAGTGCCGAGAGGGCGGCGGTCTGGGCGGTATGCCTGGCAGCGCGGTCCATGCGGCACCTCCTCGCTAGAATCGGAAAGGGCCCGCATGGCTCGCCGGCCCGTAGTCCTCCGCCATCCTCCTGCGTGTTTCGGCCAGGTCGCTCGCCTGCTCCTTCGTGAGGAAGCAGGCGAGCATCATGTCCATGACCGCGCAGAGGCGGACGAACTCGTCGACGTGCATAGAGCGCTGCCCGTTGAGGACGTACCAGAGGCGCTTTCTGTCCACATTGATTCGGCGGGCGAGTTCGGCCACGCTGATGCCGCGGTCCTGTCGCGCCCGCTCTATCCTTGCGACTATGAGATTGGCCTGGTTCATCCGCTTCCCCGCTCTGAAAATTTCTTTCGTGTCTCGGAAAACTCGGATTGCCAATTCTTCCGAATTTCTGTGAACCTTATCAATTGACCTATGCATCGCGGAGAAAAAGGCCTGTTTCGAGGCCTTTTGTCTCCATTCTGGGAATATATCCTGCTCATTTAGGGTTATTCGCGCTGAAAGATTTTGACTAGCTTGGTGTCCTTTATTTCGTAAATAATGTCTGCGACGTTCTCGACCAGCCTCTTATCGTGGGAGACGAACACTATCGTTCCGGCATAGGCGCTCATCATCTGCTCGAGGGCTTCGGCGCTCTTGATGTCCAGGTAATTTCCAGGCTCGTCCATGAGCAAGATGTTGTATCTGCCCAGCAGCATCTTCGCGAGCAGCAGCTTGATGACTTCGCCTCCCGAGAGAACGCCAACGTCCTTTGCCAGGTCACGCGGTCCGATTCCCATAGAGGCGAGGATGCTTCGGATTTCGGTCATGCTGTACTCGCAACCATCCTGCATGAACGAGATCGCAGACTGACGGGCGTCGAACTTGTAGCCTGTTTGCTCGAAGTAACCGATCTCTGCCTTGGGAGAGATGTTGATACCGTCGGCGCGTCGAGCGATTGCCTTCAGCAGGCTGGTCTTTCCTGTACCGTTGCCACCGGTGATGGCCACTTTAGCACCGAGCGGTATCTCGAATTTCGCGTGGTCATAGAGCATGCAGTTGCCGAAGCTCAAGCTGAAATCGTCTGCCGAGATGGGAAATTTACTATGCAGTTCCAGGGCCTTGCTCTGGCGGAACCGCACGGTGCGAATGCTGTCAGGGGCCTCAATCCCTTCGAGCGCTTCGAGGCGCTTCTCCATGTTCTTAGCCGCCTGGTACATCCTCTTCTGTTTGGTGCCGGTTGCTTTCTGATGTCCCAATCGACCTGCATTCTCGTTGCTTTTCTTTGCGCCCTTCTGCTTGGCGTCGACCTGCCGTGCTTTTTTCCGTTGTTTTTCGATGGCGGCTTCAAGGCGCTCGCGCTCGCGCATCGCCTCTTCGTATCGAGCCGCCTGAACTTTGCGTTCTTCTTCTTTCTGTCGCAGATAGTCGGAGTAGTCACCCCAGAATTCGGAAATAC
>ERZ839489.692-NODE-692-length-30528-cov-317.901618_pt1 | contig 30528 bp, 33 predicted proteins | sample MGYA00519938_ERZ839489 | MGnify/ENA primary metagenome ERZ839489 (study PRJEB31850, sample SAMEA3708846) | human gut metagenome | biome: human gut; feature: human-associated habitat; material: faeces | place: China | collected 2014 ...
GGACGACGGCGAAGCCATGGCAAAAAGTGAAGGATATGTAGCTGAAAATGGTTTTCATGTCCCTAATCCCATGTAATATAACTCGAACAAAAAGGTGAATGTCAAGGCTGCCTAATTGGTAGCTTTGGCAATACCAATTAATAATATGCTTTTTTTGAAAAATGTTGGATGTGATAACTGCTGAAAATCAGTAGTTACGTTCTAACGGTGATTTACCCATCGTTTACAGTATGCTGCAGAAGAAATCTCTTCCGACAGAGGTTACTTGTCAGATATCAACTTACAGTTGAAAGATATGAATCTTTTGGAGGATGGAGAAAACGTAAAAGCCGTTGTTGCCCCTACCGTTTGTGGTCCCTTTGTCGTTGCTTCTTCTGAAATAGTAGATGACATAAATGAGATAGACAGAAATCTGATGGCACTTGATATGGAAGGTTTTGGACTTTACGCTGCTTGTCAGGCAATGGGTGTAGAATGTTTGTGGGTAAAGGGAGTCGCAGATTATGGCAAGCCAGGCAAGGGCAATGCCTACCATAAGCTAGCAAGTTATGCTAGCGCCATGTTTTTATATAAATTGATTAAGGAAAGCTTGTAAAATAATATGGAAGTTAGATTTAAAGAGACAGACACTGTTGTTGATTTTTCAGAAATAAGTTTCTCTAAAGGAATATATTATTCTATAAAAGATGATGTTGAGGGAGACATTGATATTAATGTAGCCTTGACAACAGATAGTACAGAAGAAAAGAGTTTTACTCGTTATAAGGTATTGAGCGCTCATAAAGCATTGATACAAATATGTAATGCTCCTAGTGATAAATATGTGAGAACAAAGGAAAAAATACTCCTTGGTTCTTATAAAAAAGAGTACAAAACGTATTTGCAATTTTGTTTGGAGCCAGAAAGCGTGAATAGAACTCGGCTATTTAAAGCAATGTTTACAATCAGTAAAGAGTAATATGGCTATAAGTAAAGAACAAATCGCAAGTTCTGATAGTACATTGTATACCAATGTAGCTTGCGATCAAATTAAAATAGCAGAAGACAAGCTGAGGTTAAAATTAATCAAGCATTTGTCTAAGGTTAAAAAATCAAGAGATTGGGTAACATATCTAGGGATATTCCTGTCATCTGGTGCTCCAATTGTAACAGCTGACTTCAAGAGTTTTTGGGTTCTCAATTCTGTTCAAGTTGAATCATTTTTTAAGTTAATTACTATTGGTAGTGCTTGCCTATTATTAAGGTCTGTATGGAATGCTATATTTAACAGGACTGATTTGGATAAAATAGTTGAAGACTTCAAAACTGAGGAATAAGAGCGTTTAGTGTTAACTTATTGGGTGGAATTAAAACAAAATAATAACGAAACGTAAGGGGCTTAGGCTTTAGCTTTTTCGTCCCAAGCGGAATTTAGTACAACTATGAGTAAGGATAGAGAAACAATGAAAGCAATACATGGTGAGAAAGTAAGCAGTCACTTTAGACCGTCTTGCGTACGTTAATAAAAATGTATACCTTTGCCCCGAATTTTAAATTTGGGACAAAATGAATATAAACGAAGAAGGTAAGTACTATGCCTCAATGGTTCGTAAGTTTCGAATCTAGTACAAGAGCAAGTACCTTCATGGGTTCTGTAAAGAACAAATTGGTAGACTTACTCGCTCATAGATGGCAGCTGTCTACTGTTACTGCTTGGGCATAAAATCAAATGCTTTTTTCTTAAAAGATAATAAAAAAGCGTTCATTTTAGGGTTTAACGTACCTAAAGTGACCGCTTACATTAGAGGAATCCTATGAATTTATCAAACATGCTTAAAAAAAGATCATTATGTGGAAAGATATAGAAACATCTGAAGATTTGTTGGGCTATCGCTTTCATGCAAGACTATTGAAAGAGATAGTCTTAGATAAATCTATGTTGCCAACCTCTATTGGTATATTTGGCAATTGGGGATATGGTAAAAGTAGCTTAATGCTATTGATGGAGAAAGAGATTAATGAAGAAATAACAAAGCAGGTTGCTGAGGAGAACAACCCTAGAATCTTGCAGGTACGTTTTAATGGCTGGCAATATGAAAGTTATGAGACGACAAAGTATTCTCTAATACAGGTACTACTTGATTCTGTTGAGAAATATCTTTCTGACAATCGCGATATCTTTGATAAGCTAGATATTATATTAAAGCGCATCAACTTGCTTAAGCTCGGTGTCTTGCTGCTGAAGAAATATGTTTGGGATAAGATTCCAAATGCGATAAAGAGCAATTTGCCAACAGCAGATGATTTGAAAAAATGCGTTGGTGTAGACGATATTACGAAGTTTCAAAATGAATTTCAAAACGAACATACCTCATTGTTTGTCACCAAATTCAGAACGCTTTTGGAGAGTATAGTAGAGGATGCGAAATTTGATTCCATCATAGTCTATATCGATGACTTAGATAGATGCTCTGGCGAAAAGATGATAGAATGCATCGAGGCAATCAAACTCTTCCTTAATGTCAAGAATACGGCTTTTGTGCTAGGTGCCGATGAGCGAATGGTGGAAAGAGCCATCAAAGAGCATTATCCAGAGATAGAACAAGATAAAAGACAGATTTATAGTCCTTTTTCTGATTACTTGGAAAAGCTGATACAGATTCCATATCGCTTGCCAAGACTTTCATTAAATGAGCAATATACATATATTTTGTTTCTGCTTCTGAAAAGTAAGTATCCAAACTTCTTTAATGCCGTCATCAAAGACTATAATGACTATAAGAATAAAGAACCCTTCGGTAATTATGATGCGGAAAAAATGAGAGCTGCACTTGGAGAAAACAAAATTCCAGATGTGGAAGCTCTTATCCCAATCATCCCCATGATGACGCGTTTCCTAAATGGTAGCCCTCGCCAGTTAAAGCGTTTCCTCAATACGTTTGACTTGCGAATGCGGATGGTACAGGTTGCGAACATACGTGAAATAGACCCAACAGTGTTGGCGAAGCTGATGCTTCTCGAATATAATTTCAAATATCAAAGATTGTTTGAGTCTTTATATGGGATGCAATTATTGGGAGATGGTATAATAGATAAAATTGGCGAGGTAGAAGAATGTGCAAGGCAAAAGAAAAAGTTGAATGATAAACGATGGCAGGAATGGGAAGAAGATAATCTGGTCTTGGATTGGTTGTCCCTTTCTCCTAGTTTATCTGGTGTAAACCTCAAAGAATATTTCTGGATTGCAAGAGACTCTTTAAAAAATAGTGTACCTGTAGAAAGTTTAGTTTCCAATGTTGCCCGTAGGTTTTATCTGACTCTTCGTAATAAGCAATCAGCCATAGCTAAGAAAAAGTTTTTACAGGAGGAAATTGCCAAATTGGAAGATGAAGAACGGCAGATGGTTATCATGTTGCTCAATCATGATTTTACTAAAAATCCCAATGATAGTAAGGTCCTTGAATTACTACAAGCTGATAGTGAAGTAAGAGTCCTAATTCAAAATGAGTCTGATTGCAAGAGCTTGTTTTCTCATGTTGATACCTTAAAAATGGAACCAGCATGGGGAGTAATTTTAGGAAAACTAAAGAAAAATGATTTTTGGAATCATTTTATTAGTCCTTTAAAATTTGGAGAAAAATTACAGAAAATGCTAAACAAATAATATACAATGGGAACATCGCAATCTTTAAACTTAAAGACCACACCTAATTGGTCATCAGCTAAGAAAGCTATGACTACAATAGTGAGGCATCGGAATGAGGTTACGCAACCTATGGTTCGTAATTTCTTGAGGCAATTGTCTAGAGCCATCATCACTGACTCCCATGGAAGTTATGGTCGTGCAGGAGGAAGAGTAGCTCGTAATTTTATAGGTGCTATTTCTTCTGTCAAGAATGGTAGCTTGCAAAGTTATATTGCTCAACTCGAACCTGATGCGAATTATGCTCAGCTTACCGTTCGAGATGTTATAGTACAATTAGCTAAACATCTATCCAATCCTAATGCTGAACATGACCATTCTACATTGGATGAGATAGCTGCTCGTGCAGCATTTGAAAACCTATTGCAACAAATCTTCTCGGAAGTAGAGACTGCAGAGGATATTGAACAAATTCTGAAAGATGCTACAGAGGATCAAATAGAAGGTTGGATGATAGAATTTCAGCTTAATTATATCATGGAACTGAATGGAGTCTTGTTCGATTCTTATATCTTTTCCAAAGATGCTGAACCTGATCAAGTCTGTCGAGAAATAAGGGATTTTGTTCGTGCTGCTATTAATGAAGCATGTTTGGATAATATGCATCATGTCAACTTCGAAACAGAAGAGGGTAAGCAATTCATTGAAACGTTAACTCAACAAATTTTGGAAATATGGAGTCAAGAATAAATGTAGAATTCACTCCTTCCCATGATGTTCAGAGTAAGGAGTTGGGGCAGTTTGTCCTGCATGCCACAGATGTTAATGATCAACCGATAGAGGCAACATTAAATTTTGATTTCTTCCATTTGTGGGAGTTTTCGCAAGATACGTCGTCTACTTATTTTGATGTGTTGATCTTGTCTCAGCTGGTATATACTGCTGATCGCATAATCAATCGTCTTGCTTTTGCGGATGATGGGTGGTGCAGAGATATCGTCTTGCAAGATGTCCCAGTTGTCAATGTAGATATATTTAGGCAGAATCAAGAAATGTTCAATACAGCATTAAGCTATTTGACAGGAGATAATTGGAGCGTATCATTTGTTCCATTTCCTCAAATCAATTATGCCCCTCAAATAGAAAGTCATTATAATCATGAAGAATATGAGTATGTATCTTTGTTTTCTGGAGGTCTTGATTCATTGATAGGTTTTATAGACTTTGCAAGTTTAGCAAGAGAAGGTAAGAAGCTCTTGCTGGTATCCCATTATGATATGGGTAAGGAGCGACAAGATCAAAAACGTATACTTGATGCTTGCTGGAGGAACCATTATTTTGAAGGAAAATATACCAGTATTCAGTCAAAGGTTGGTATGAGGAGTTGTGCAAAGCAAAGAAGTGCTAAGTATGAGACAACATTTCGCTCTAGATCTTTTCTGTTTTTTGCAATGGGCTTGTATTGCGCCCATACCATACAAGGAGTGCATAACTTGATAGTTCCAGAAAATGGTACAATCTCAATCAATATTCCTCTTTGCAAATCTAGACGAAGTTCTTGTAGTACTCGAACCACTCATCCTGTTTCAATGAAGCTAATCATGAATGCATTGGAGAGAGTAGGTATCCGTGAGCAGCTACTTAATCCTTATAGGTTTAAGTCAAAAGCAGATATGATGTATGATTGTGCTGCTGAAGCTCATAAAAAAGAGATGCTAGTCACGCTTGCTTCATTGTCTTGTTCATGTGCTAAGCGTTCTCATAATAGATGGTGGGACAAAAGCGGAGATTATATCAAAGTACATCATATCCATCATTGTGGAATGTGTATGCCTTGCATATATCGAAGAGTGGCTATGCATGCGATAGGTTTAGATGACCCAAATGAATTGGGTACAGATATTTTTCATGCTACACGATACTTTGATATCAACAATTTAGCCAAGAAGACAAGCCTTGACATCAACTTGCTGTTGCGTTTCGTGCGTAAAATGAATAGGCAAGATGTCTTTGATGAATTGTTGGCAGAAGGTATTGATACTGCAGATATTGATCATTATGTAGAACTTGTTATGCGCTCCTATCAGCAAATCCAGGATTGGGTTGCAGAGAATGGTGATGTAGTCATGAGACGAAAGGTAGGATTATGATGATAGACACCCATTGCCATTTTGATATGATGCCTAATCCAGAAAAATATATAAGTGATATAGAGCAACGGGGAGACATTGTTATCGGAATGACAAACGCTCCTAGTCACTTTCAGATAGGATGGCAGCATGTCAGAACCTATAAGCATGTACGGCTAGCTTTGGGTTTTCATCCTTTGTTGGCTCATGAACTTCAAAATGAGTTGTCTTTGTTTGAACGATTGCTTGATAAAACTTCTTATATAGGTGAAATTGGATTAGACTTTTCTCGTGAAGGTAAAGCTACTAAAGATATTCAAATTGAAAGTTTACGTAGAATTCTATCCTACTTGCGAGGCAAAAGCAAGATACTGAGTGTACATTCTAGAAATGCTGAGCAAGAACTTCTGGCTCTATTGAAAGAGTATGAGATAAGAAATGTGATATTTCATTGGTATACAGGAGATGTCAGTCTGGTGCCAGAGATATTGCAAGAAGGTTACTATTTCTCTGTAAATGAAGCGATGACTTTGACAAATAAAGGTCGTAATATTATTGATAGGATTCCTTTGGATAGATTGCTAATAGAAACTGATTGTCCGTTTAATAGAAAATGTGACATAAAAAATACTTATTCTTTCTTAGCAGAATTGGGATGTTATGAGAGTATTATCAAAGATAATTTTAATAGGCTTATAGAAAGTTGTATTTCTTAGTAAAGTATTAAGCAAGTGCAAAATTAAAAATGTTTTGGTTAATCACCAATACTGCGTAAGGTAGGCTGAAATAAAAATATTACCTTTGCATCCGAATTCATAATTTTAGAGAATGGAAACAAGGGAATATTTTGAGAAAGTAATGCAGGACTTTAATTAGAACCGCAAAGGTCGAAACATAATTAAATGAATTAATGATGAAAGGAAAGTATCGTGTTAATTACATTGCCTTGAGAAGGTATATCCATGATCTTAGGCGGAAAAAGAAGAAGCGACTTGTTCGTAGAAAAAGGCATGAGCAATATCTGGCTTTATTACAATCTCTAGATTACGAAACATCGATTGACAATATTTTAAAATTAAAGTTGTCAGAAAGTACTAAATACTTATTTTCGAATGTAGAAAGTCCTCTCAGTTTCGAAAAGATAATGAGTGTTGTTGATAATTACGAGGGAGTTGTTGAGATTCCCAATGTCTTTTCTTTAATTGAAAACCCAAAAGAAAGTTTTGAGGCTATCAAAATGTTAACAGCATCCTTGTTGTTTCAAAAACATAGTGAAGTTGTGATTGATTATTCACAATGTAAGCGCTTTACTTTAGAAGCTCAAGTGCTTTTGGATTTAATTTTAAAAGATATTTTACGCATTTATGATATTTGCGAGCGTATTCCCAAGAATCGTTCTTTTACAAAGGCTATAACTGATAAGTCTAAGAAAGGGAGCAATGTGAGAACTATGCTTTTTTCTGTAGGATCACAAGCTATTCATGCTAATAGACACATTGAATATCCTAATATTATACCTTATCATTTGTGTATGCATAGAGCAGTCAATAATTCTATAGAGCAAATTGAACAAAAAGAATTAGATACGACATCTTTATCAGATTATGTCGAAAAATGTCTTGCTAGGATGGGGCGGAAACTAGATGATGATAGTATGGACAATCTTTGTACTGTAATAGGTGAAATCTTGATAAATGCAGAGGAGCACTCTAGTACTCATTGTCGATATTCTATAGGATATTTTGAACAGAAAGTTATTGAAGGCAGAGAAGTTGGAGTTTTTCAACTTGTAATTTTGAATATGGGTAGATCTATATATGAAAAGTTTCATGATAATGATTGCCCTAATCAAGATGTTGTTGAAAAGATGAAAACTTTATCTAGTAGATATACACGGAGAAGATTTTGGCAAACAAACAAGTTTGACGAAGAGACACTTTGGACATTATACTCATTGCAAGATGGAGTGACTTCTGTGTCACCGCAACGATATTCTCAACGAGGAAATGGATCTTTAAGATTCATTGAAAGTTTTTTTAATCTTAAAAATGTAGATGGGGAAGATAAAGTTTCCAAAATGGTTTTACAATCAGGCCATTCCAATATCGTTTTTGATGGAACCTATGGTACAGCCGAAAGAATGGTTAATAACCATAAATATCGAGTTATGACTTTTAATGAGAGTAATGATATTGAGGAAGCGCCTGATACGAAATTTGTAAGGCATACAGACTTTTATTTTCCAGGTACTTTTATATATGCTAATATAATTTTATAGATGTTATGGCAGATGCAGTTATTAATTTAGAGGAATTCAGAGTGAAGAAAGGTAATGCTATATCTAAGGTCTTTACAGGTAGAGATCGAGGAGAAATGGTTCGTAAGAAATCTAAAATAGATGAATTAGAGCGTGAGTTTGATAAAGTGACAATAATAATTCCCAAAGATATTCGATCTATAAACCCTTCTTTTTTTGAAGAGATGTTGAAAAATGTTGTACTTAAAATAGGGCGAGAAAAATTCTTAGAAAGATTTTCATTTCAGAGTCTAGGAAGTTATAATTATAGTAAACCTTTAAATGAGGCAATAGATCGTATATTAAGGCCTGATACCGCAATAGGATAAAATGATGAAGCCAATATTATTATGGTAAGTAACGCTATATTTCTATTTATTTCGCAGATTCCTGATTCTTGGGGAATTCCTTTTATTGGGATTTTATATAATAGTCAATCGACAAATTGGCTAGATGTAGTATATAAAGTCGCAATGATAATAATAGGAGTTGTAAACGCAAGTTTCGCATTTTATATTTTTTATTATAGAAATCGTGTAGAGAAAAAGAAGGAGTTAGAAAATCTCAGAAGGGATATTTTAAATAGCTTTGTTCTTAAATATAAACTCCAGACATTTTATGACTATTTTACGGAACTAGTGACCAATAGCGAAAAATTATTAGATAGACAGGCATCTTTAGATGATGTTAAAATCATATTGGATGATAAAAATCAGGATGTTTTTTCTAGTGTACGTAAAAACTTTACAGAATATCTAGATGCTGTTGATGCTAGTCTGTATAAAAAAATATTGAAAATTTGTGATGATTTACAAGGTGAAATTTCTGAAAATTTGTTTGATGAGAATGTAGATTTAAGGGATAAATGTGTATATAAAGAATACATTTTGAGTCCAATCCAAACATCACAAAAAGAGATTTTGGTAGCTTTGTTTAGTTATAAGTGATGTTGTGTGGATGAGGATTGTCCTTAAAAACTATTTCAATTGCTTTATAAACGAAATATAAAAATATAAACATACAATATAATGTTTAATCTCAGTAAATTTATAGGTCAATATGTGACCCATCGTGAAAAAAGTATGTTTGCTCAGGATATCGAGGCAAACAAGGAGAAACTTTCTGCTGAAATCAAAGGCAAGAAAGTTTGTGTAATTGGTGGAGCCGGTTCTATCGGTTCTTCATTCATCAAAGCAGTACTTCGCTTTGAACCACAGAGCGTAGTCGTTGTTGACTTGAATGAGAACGGATTGGCAGAATTGGTTCGTGATGTGCGAAGCACAGAAGGACTTTATGTACCTGATGAGTTCCGTTGCTACACCCTCAACTTTGCAGATCCAATCTTCGAACGTATTTTCCGTGAGGAGAAGGGCTTTGACATTGTGGCCAATTTCTCAGCTCATAAGCATGTACGTTCAGAGAAAGATAAGTATAGTGTTCAGGCGCTCATCGAGAACAACGACATCAAGGCAAAGAAACTGATGGATTTGCTTTGCGTATTCCCCCCAAAGCATTTCTTCTGCGTTTCTACAGATAAGGCTGCTAATCCAGTTAATATCATGGGTGCCAGCAAGCGTATTATGGAAGACCTGGTGATGGCTTATAATGAGCACTTCAAAGTAACTACCGCTCGTTTTGCTAATGTTGCTTTCTCCAATGGTTCTTTACCAGATGGTTGGATTCATCGTTTACAGAAAAAGCAGCCATTGGCTGCCCCTTCTGATGTGAAGCGTTATTTCGTATCTCCTGAGGAGTCTGGCCAGATTTGTATGTTGGCTTGTATCCTTGGAAATGGCGGTGAGGTATTCTTCCCTAAGTTGGGTGAGGAGCAGATGCTTACCTTCTCATCTATCTGCGATGACTTCGTAAAGGCAGAAGGATTCAAGAAGGTGGAGTGCAAGAATGATCCAGAGGCAAAGAAGTATGCTGCAGATATGGATTACGAGAGTGATAACTATCCTGTAGTTTACTTCAAGAGTGATACTACTGGCGAGAAAGCTTACGAGGAATTCTATGTTCCTGGTGAGAAAATCAACATGACTCGTTTCTCTGCACTCGGTGTAGTTGAGGAGACTACCCGCCGTCCGATGCCGGAGATTAACCAGTTCTTTGATGAGTTGGAGGGTATCTTTGCAGAGCCTGACTTCACCAAGGCAGAAATCGTGACATCAATCAAGAAGTTTATACCTAACTTCGAGCATGAGGAAAAAGGTAAGAACTTGGATCAAAAAATGTAATTTTCAATAAAATGGCAGATTTTAAGAAAACGATAGACTTTATTAAGTCAGTTTATGGCAATCAGGAGTTTACTCCATTGGCAGTCCCTGTTTTTGCAGGTAATGAAAAGAAATACCTCAACGAGTGTATCGATACAACCTTCGTTTCATCCGTAGGTAAGTTTGTTGATCGCTTTGAGGAAGATATGGCAAAATACACAGGTGCCAAGAAGGCTGTGGTATGTGTAAGTGGTACCAATGCCCTTCACATGAGCTTGTTACTCGTAGGTGTAAAGCAAGATGATGAAGTATTGACTCAGGCTCTTACTTTCATTGCAACCTGTAATGCATTGAGCTATATTGGAGCTCATGCCGTATTCATCGATGTGGATCGTTCAACAATGGGTCTTTCTCCAGATTCTTTGAAGGCATGGCTTGAGAAGAATGCGGAGGTTCGCAAGAACGCTCGCAAGGGAGAACTTCCAGAAAGCAAGGATTTCGCTTTCGAAGAGGACGACTTGGCTTGCTATAACAAGAATACCGGTCGTCGAGTGAAGGCTTGTGTTCCTATGCACTCATTCGGTCATCCTGTCCGCATTGATGAGATTGCAGCTATCTGTAAAGAGTGGCATATCGAACTTGTAGAGGATGCGGCAGAGAGTATTGGTTCTACATTCAAAGGACAGCATACTGGTACATTTGGCAAGATTGGTGCAATTAGCTTCAATGGTAACAAGACTATCACTACTGGTGGTGGTGGTATGATGCTTTTTAATGATGAGGAGTTGGGAGCATACGCAAAGCATATCACCACACAGGCAAAAATTCCACATCGTTGGGAGTTCCGTCACGACCATGTAGGTTACAACTATCGTATGCCAAATATCAATGCAGCTATGGGATGCGCCCAGTTGGAGAACATTGACAAGTATGTAGCAAGCAAGCGTAAGGTTGCTGCTGAATATGAGGAGTACTTCAAGAATGTATCAGATATCGAGTTCTTCGTAGATTCTCCAAATACTATTTCCAACTATTGGCTCAATGCTGTTATCTTGAAAGATAAGGAGGCACAGATTGACTTCCTTACTCAGACCAATGACAATGGAGTAATGACTCGCCCAATCTGGGAGTTGATGAATCGCTTGCCGATGTTTGAGAATTGTGAGAACGATGGCTTGGAGAACACTATCTGGTTTGCGGATAGAGTTGTGAATATTCCAAGTTCTGTTCGACCTTCTGATTTGAATATATAAATATGATCGTATTTATTCTGGATATGATTTCTACAGTATTGTTTGGAGCTCCTGCTGCAACCTATTTCCAGTTGATGTTAGGAACTATATCAGTTTTGACGCTGATTGAGAAAATAAATTCAAACGGTATGAAAAATGGAAAACTATTAGGATGGTGGGCTGGAGCTTCATCTGGGCTGTGCACGAACCTAAAAGGTATTGTAAAAGTCATTGAAGGTAATAGATATGGTAGAAGCTCCGAGGTGAAAAGCCTCCACAGCCCACTTTTTCTTTAATAATGTTATTATTATGAGGTGCTTTGTTGTTATGGGATATGGTACCCGACCGGATTTGTCTTCTGGTAAGAAGATTAATCTGGATCGGATTTATCATGAAATTATAAAACCTGCTGTTACAGAAAGCGGTTTCGAATGTATTCGAGGTGATGAGGTTTTAGATAGTGGCTTAATAGACGAGAGTATGTATTATGGTATTCTAGAGTCTGATTTGGTTGTAGCTGATTTGACAACTTTGAATCCCAATGCAATATATGAACTTGGCGTCAGACATGGAGTAAGGAAGAATCGTACGATAATAATGATGGAAACTGGAGATAAATTCTTCTTTGATTTGAATCATAATCGTACACTGACATATACATATGTTAAAAACCGCAAAAAGTTCACAGAAGAGGCTGAGTGTGTAAAAAATAGACTAAAGGCGATAATTGATTCCATTGTAAAAGAGAATCAAGTTGACAGTCCATTATATAAGTTTATTCCAGCCTTGAGAGAACCCGTCAAAGATGCGGATGAACCTTTACAGAAGAAGGATTCTAAGCCATTATTTGAAAGAATAAAAGAGGCTATAACCCTGAGAAAAAAAGAAAGATTCGAGGAAGCTAAAATTCTTTTTACTTCATTGATAGAAGATGTTCCTTTTGATCCTTATTTTAGACAGCAAAAGGCTCTTTGTGCATATAAATCAGAAAAGCCATCTCCAGAAGAAGCATTAGATGAGGCTTTAAGTATTTTAAGTCCCCTTGAAAATACTGTTGATCCAGAAACTAATGGGCTGTTAGGAGCAATCTTTAAGCGGAAGTTTTATCTTTCAAATGCAGAGAGTGACATTATCAAGGCTATAAATTATTACAAGAAGGCTTATAGTATTTATTCAGACTACTATAATGGTGAAAACTATGCCTTCTGTTTACTTCTCAGAGCTTCGCTTTTGAAAGAAAGTGAAGAGAAAACAGAGTTAAAAGTTATAGCTAAGCATATATACAGAGGGGTTTTTGAAAGTAATAGAAATTATGTTGAGGATGAAGTAAATACCGACTATGAAATATGGACGTTGGCAACATTGGCTTCATGTTCACTAGTCTTGAATGAGAAGGAACTTTCTGATAAATATGAAAAAAGTTTTCTTAGCAGAGCGGATAAAATGATGAAAACATCATATCTATCTCAAAAACAAAAATTGGTAGAACTATTAAAATCGTAGAATTATGGCAAAAACATATTCTTTATTTATAAGTCATAGCTGGGATCATGATGATACCTTGCAGAGTTTAAAGAACTTATTAAATGGTAGAGGCTATTTCTCTGCTGATTATACGCAGGTTGAAAAAGATTGCCCCATTAATTCTGAGAAAGCAGCAGTTGTCAAAGCCAATATTACTAAACGTCTGCAAGAGTCTGATGTATTATTGGCGATAGCAGGTGTATTTGCATCACATAGTGAGTGGATGCAATGGGAGATGGATAAGGCAAAAGAGCTTGGTCTCAATGTTATAGGTGTTATTCCTCGAGGCCAGGAACATATATCTAAAGAAGTATATACTCGTTCTGTTAAAGATGTAAGATGGAATGCTGATAGTATTGTTGAGGCAATAAGAGAATATTCAAAATGAAAAAAGTTTGCGTTATCACAGGCGCTCGTTCTGAATACGGGCTTTTGCGATGGGTGATAGATGGAATAGAAAAAGATGAAGACCTGCAACTGCAGTTAGTAGTTACAGGTGGGCATCTTTCTCCTGAACAAGGACTTACCTATCAGGCAATAGAAGAGGATGGCTATCATATAGATGAGAAGGTGGAGATGCTCCTTTCTTCTGAAACATCTCTTGGTATCTCAAAATCAATGGGACTCTGTTCCATAGGAATGGCAGATGCATTCAATAGCTTGAAGCCAGATATGATTGTGGTTTTGGGAGATAGATATGAGTTGCTTCCAATCGTAGGTACGGCCTTGGTTATGAGAATTCCTGTTGCTCATATATCTGGAGGAGATATCACAGAGGGGGCAATTGACAATGAAGTGAGAAATGCAGTGACAATGATGTCGGCTCTTCATTTCCCTGGTACTGAAGAATCTGCTGCTCGTATCAGAGCTATGCGCCAAAGTTCAGACAATATATATGTTACCGGTGAGACAAACCTGGATAATTTCCGCAAGATAGAATTGTTAAACCGCCATCAATTAGCTGAATCATTAAAACTTGATCCTGCTAAAAAGTGGATATTAGGTACTTATCATTCTGAAACAACATTATCTGTACCAGAAAATATCCAGCGAGTTAATAATCTTCTAGCATCTCTTGAAAAAGAATGTACCGATTGTGAAATTCTGTTTACCAAAGCAAATTCAGATATTGGTGGCAATTTGATAAACGATATTCTTCAACAATATGCGGAGAAAAAAGATAATTTCCATTTTGTCGCATCATTAGGTCAAAAGAGATACATTAGTATTCTATACCAAGTAATTATGATGGTAGGAAATTCTTCTAGTGGTATTTTCGAAACACCATTCGTTAAACTTCCGGTCTTGAACATTGGTGATAGACAAAAGGGAAGATTAATAACATCGAACATAAAATGTTGTGATGGAACTGAACTTGGTATGCAGAATGCGTTGAAAGAACTTCAGACTGAAGAATTTCATAATAAATGTAAGATGGCAGACAATCCTTATGGAGATGGTCATGCATCAGAACGGATAGTTGAACAGATTAAATGTTATTTAAATGATAGCGACACCTTATTATAATATAGATTTATCTAAGCTTCAGAAGAACTTAGCATCATTGCGCTCGGCTTTTGAAGCTTTATGGCCAAATTTCCAAATAGGGTATTCTTATAAAACGAATAACTTACCTTGGTTTGTAAAGTGGATGCATGAACAAAGGGTTATGGCAGAAGTTGTTTCTGAACCAGAGTATGAATTAGCTACTTATGTGGGGAATCAGCCTAATAACATCATACTTAATGGTCCGCATAAAGGTTTAAGCAACTTATTGCTAGCGTTAAAAAACGGAAGTATAGTAAACCTTGACTCATTTGCTGAGATTGATTTCATTGAAGAGAATATCCAGTCATTCACTCATGACATCAAGGTCGGTTTGCGCATCAATTTTGATTTGGAACGCGAATGTCCTGGTGAAACTATTCCAGGTGAAGAACCTGGACGTTTTGGTTTTAATCTTGAGAATGGTGATTTTGATAAGGCATTAAACCGCTTAAGTCATCTGCAGAAAGTTAAAGTTGTAGGCTTGCATGGACATCACAGTACTCGTACAAAGAGTTTGAGAATCTTTAATAGTATAACTAGGCATCTCTGCGAAGTAAGTAAAAAGATACCTGCATTAGAATACTTGGATTTAGGTGGTTGTTTGTTTGGTGACAAACCTGGTGCTCCGACCTTTGAAGAATATGCTTCTACGGTAGTCGATGTCCTTGAAGCTTATCAAATCTCTAAAGAAGTACAACTCCTTGTTGAACCAGGTGCTGCATTGATAGCTTCACCGGTTTCTTATGTATGCTCTGTAATTGACGTTAAGGATATTAAGGATAGAAGACTTGTCTTTACTGATGGTTCTGTAAAACATGTAGCTTCTCAAATGAAAGCCCCACCTTTTGTGTCTTCTCTTAATACTAAATCCAGTAATTTGAAAGAAAAGCAAATCGTTACAGGTTATACTTGCATTGAGATGGATCGTTTCTTGACTTTAGATAATCAACCTGAGTTGGCAAAGGGTGATAGAATAACGATATATAATGTGGGTGCATATACAATGTCAATGACTCCATTATTCATAGAATATTTTCCGACAGTTATAGTCACTGATGAAAATGGTAACGAGGAAGTTGTCCGAGAGAAATGGACAACTAAAGAGTTTATTCAAAAAAGTAAATTGTAATTATGAAGAATCTTTTAATTCTTAGTCCCGGAAGACGTGTTGAAATTGTTCAATATTTTAAAGATGCTTTCCATAAGGAAAACCGAAAGGTCTATACTTTGGATATGAGCGATAAGGCTCCAGCTTTATATTTTGGTGATGAATATTTTCGTATAGATAAGGATTTTGCACATCTTGACCTCTATATCAATAAGGTTTTAGAAATTTGCAAAGAGAAGGAAATTGGCGTTATCATTACTTTGATAGATCCAGAATTAGTTCTTCTTTCTCATTACAAGCAGGAGTTTGATCAACTTGGTGTAAAGCTTATACTCTCAAATCTTGATTTTGTAGAGTCCACTTTTGATAAGTTTGAGTTTTACAATAAATATAAAGGTATTCTTAAACTAGTAGAAACTGTTGGTTCGGCAGAAGATGCTTTGAACAAACTTAATAGTAAAGAATGGGAGTTCCCTCTATTTGCTAAATTGAGAGATGGAAGTGCCAGCATTGGCATAAAGAAGATTAATAGCTTTGAGGATATTGAAGAACTGAAGAGTGAACCAAAGTATATCTATCAGCCATTTATTGCAGGAAAGGAATATGGGGTTGATACTTTCTTTGATTTAAAATCAGGGAAGCTCGTTTCAATGTTTATCAAGGAGAAACTTGCAATGAGAGCTGGAGAAACAGATAAGGCAATTTCTGTTCATTCTCAAAATGTTATAGATGAGGTTTTAAAAGTGCAGAATATCAAAGGCCTTTATGGGCCAATCGATATTGATGTATTTGTATCTAATGATGGAGAAGTTTATATCAATGAGATTAATCCAAGATTTGGAGGAGGTTATCCTCATGCCTATGGATGTGGAGTCAATTTCATGAATTTGATATTAAACAATCTGAATGGTAATGAGAATCAAGTTTCTTTAGATTCTTACAAAGAAGGCATCATGATGCTTAAGTATAACGGATTATATTTCAAGGATACTAATGACTAATCAACATGTATACATTATAGCAGAGGCAGGAGTAAACCATAATGGTCGACTCGATTTAGCTCTGCAGCTTTGCGATGCTGCAAAAGCTGCCGGTGTTGATGCCGTGAAGTTCCAAACATGGAAAACGGAACTTATTATAACCAAAGGTACCAAGAAAGCAGAGTATCAGGAAAAAAATCTCAATAATGATGATGACCAGTTTACGATGCTGAAGAAATTGGAGTTGTCTTATGATAATTTTCAAATAGTTAAGCAGCATTGTGATGAAATCGGTATCCAGTTTCTTTCCACTGCGGATGAGACAGAGTCTCTGGATTTCTTGGTAAATTTGGGTATGCCATTTATCAAGTTGGGCTCAGGTGATATCACTAACATTCCATATCTTCGCTCTGTTGCGAAATATGGAATGCCGGTTATACTTTCTACAGGCATGGCAAATTTGTCACAAGTAGCAATAGCTTATGATACATTGCAGGAGGCTGGTGCCAAGGATATCTCTGTTTTACACTGCACAACCAATTATCCATGTCCTATGAATGAGGTCAACCTACGTGCCATGCTGACAATGAAGGAAGCATTTAAGTGCAGGGTGGGATATTCAGATCATACCATGGGAATTGAAGTTCCAATAGCTGCTGTTGCCATGGGAGCAGAAATTATAGAGAAACATTTCACTCTCGACAAGAATATGGAAGGACCTGATCATAAGGCTTCCTTGAATCCCGAAGAACTTAAGGCAATGGTATCTGCCATTCGCCATATTGAGCAGGCCTTGGGAGATGGAATAAAGCAGCCAAATGAGAGTGAAAAGAAAATCTCAAAGGTAGTTTTGAAACGTATTGTTGCAAGCCGTCCTATCAAGAAAGGTGAGATCCTTTCTGAGGATAATATGACCGTAAAGCGTAGCGACAATGGTATCAAGGCTTCTTATTGGGATGTTGTGGCAGGAAGAGTTGCACAACAAGATTATTCAATTGATGAAGAAATAAAACTTTAGGAGTATGAATTTTTTATATATTATTCCAGCAAGAGGTGGCAGTAAAGGTATTCCTCATAAAAACATTAAGTTGTTTGGAGGAAAACCTCTCATCTATTATGCCATAGAAACGGCTCGTCAGCTTACTGCTGATGAAAACATCTGTGTAACTACAGATGATGATGAGATTATTTCAACAGTAGAACAAACAGGGCTTAAAGTACCATTCAAACGACCTGACAGTTTGGCGACAGACCACTCTTCATCGTATGACGTGATAATGCATGCTATCAACTTCTACGAACAGCAAGGAAAGCATTATGATGCAATCGTTTTGCTTCAACCAACATCTCCTTTTAGAAGTTTAGGTGATGTGAAAGCATGTGTTGAAAAGTATTCGCCAGACTATGAAATGGTGGTGAGTGTAAAGAATGCTTCTTCCAATCCATATTATGATTGCTTTGAGAGCAATAAAGATGGTTATCTTATTCCTTCTAAAGGTGATGGTAATATTAATAGAAGGCAGGATGCTCCAAAAGTGTATGAGTATAACGGTGCTGTCTATGTAATGAACGTTGAAGCCTTGAAAAAAGGTACATATAATCTTTTCCACAAAATAGGTTTTGTAGAAATGGATGATACTCATTCTGTTGATTTAGACACTATGTTTGATTGGAAGGTTGCAGAACTCATGTTGAACGAAGGTTTAGTAAAATAAGATGAATACAATACATATTATTAATAAACGAGAATCTCTTTTGTCAGCATTAAAGATAATCAATGCAATGGAACAAGAACCGTTGGTTTTGTTTGTTGTTGATGACGATGACAGAATGGTGGGTACGTTGACAGATGGCGATTCTCGCCGAGCTTTGATAGCTGGTGTTTCAGTTAATGACTCTATCGAGAAGGTGATGCATAAAAACTTCAATTTCCTTCGTAGTGGTGTTGATGATGATGTACAGCATCTTCATGAGCAGAAACTAAAAAAAATGAAGTTGGTTCCGATTCTTGATTCTGACAATCATATTGTTGATATAGTCAATCTTGAAAAGTATATTACTCGACTTCCTATTGATGCAGTTCTTATGGCAGGAGGAAAGGGAGAGCGTCTTCGTCCTTTAACAGAAAAGACTCCGAAACCATTGCTCGAAGTTGGTGGTAAATGTATTATTGATCATAATGTAGACCGATTGATTTCTTATGGAGTTAATCATATTGATGTAACTGTAAATTATCTTGCAGAGCAATTGGAGGAACATTTTGCTACTCCTCGTGATGGAGTTCAGGTTCGTACTTTCCGAGAGCCAAAGTTTCTTGGTACTATTGGTAGCATTAAGTTTGTTGATACATTCTATAATGATACCATCCTCGTTATGAATTCAGATCTTTTCACTAATATCGATTATGAAGATTTCTTCCTTCATTTTCAACAGAATGATGCAGAAATGTCGGTTGCAGCAGTTCCTTACAATGTCAGTATAGAACTAGGTATTCTTGATTTAGATGGTCGTAACATCAAGGGACTCATTGAAAAGCCGAAGTATAACTATTATGCCAATGCTGGTATTTATCTTATCAAAAAGCGAGCTCTTGCTGAGATTCCTGAAAATACATTCTTCCATGCCACTCATCTTGTGGAGAAGCTTATCGCTCAAGGTAAGAATGTTATCCGTTATCCGCTTAATGGAACATGGATTGATATAGGTACTCCTCAGGAATATCAGAAGGCTAAGGATTTAGTAAAGCATCTCAAGAAATAATCTAATAAACAATCATGATGAATGATTTTAAAGATATAAAAATAGCAGTAGCCGGTACTGGCTACGTCGGTCTGAGTATAGCAACGCTATTGTCTCAGCACCATCATGTAACAGCAGTAGATGTAATCCCAGAGAAGGTGGAGAAACTCAACAATAAGATTTCTCCAATCCAGGACGATTACATTGAAAAGTATTTGGCAGAAAAGCCATTAAACCTCGTGGCAACCCTTGATGGCAAATCTGCCTATAAGGATGCAGACTTCGTAGTGATTGCAGCACCAACCAACTACGACCCAGTGAAGAACTACTTCGATACAACCCATGTAGAAGAAGTCGTTGACCTGGTTCTGGAGGTAAACCCAGATGCAGTGATGGTCATTAAGAGTACCATCCCTGTAGGTTACACCCGCAACCTCTACTTGAAGTATGCCAAGAAGGGCGTAAAGAAGTTCAACCTCCTCTTTTCTCCAGAGTTCCTTCGTGAGAGTAAGGCACTTTACGATAACCTTTACCCAAGCCGCATTATCGTAGGCTATCCAAAGATTATAGAGCGCCCAGAGTTTGCTGAAGAGAACGAGGCAATCAAGACTGTAACCAATGTCGAGATGTTGAAGGAAGCTGCCAAGACCTTCGCCGCTTTGCTCCAGGAAGGCGCTATCAAGGAAAACATCGATACCCTCTTTATGGGCATGAAGGAAGCAGAGGCGGTTAAACTCTTCGCCAATACCTATCTGGCACTCCGAGTAAGCTACTTCAATGAGTTGGATACATACGCAGAGGTAAAGGGACTCGATACCAAGGCAATCATCGATGGTGTAGGCCTTGACCCACGAATCGGCACCCATTACAACAACCCAAGTTTCGGTTATGGTGGTTATTGTTTGCCAAAGGATACCAAGCAGCTCCTGGCAAACTATGCCGATGTTCCAGAGAACCTGATAGAGGCAATCGTGGAGAGCAACCGCACCCGTAAGGATTATATTGCTGATGCTGTTCTCCAGAAGGCAGGCTACTATAGCTATGCCGATGACAATAGCTATGATGCCAGCAAGGAGCACAACTGCATAATTGGTGTCTATCGTCTGACCATGAAGTCTAACAGCGATAACTTCCGCCAGTCTGCCATCCAGGGTATCATGAAGCGTATTAAGGCAAAGGGTGCCGAGGTAGTCATCTATGAGCCAACCTTGGAAGAGGGCAGCACCTTCTTCGGTAGTAGAGTAGAGAACAATCTCGAAGTCTTCAAGGCACAGAGCCATGCCATCATTGCCAACCGCTACGATGCTTGTCTAGATGATGTAAAGAATAAGGTATATACAAGAGATATATTTAGAAGAGATTAAAATATAATACATAGAAATAGCAGGTGAAGTGTTTAGGGCAATTTTTATGAGCTACTTTTCTGCTTTGAACATGGATCCTGCTTCTTCATAATATATAAGATGAATACATTATATAAGAATAGTCTATTATATTTGCTTGCGACATTATCGGTTAAAGCTGCATCTTTTATTTTACTTCCTTTTTATAGCTATTTAATTTCTCCAGCGGAATATGGATACATTTATATAGTTATATCTTTTGTGTCATTTATGTCCATAATGATGACTTTTTCAGTTTCTGCTTCCATATCGAGATTTTATATCGATTGTGAAGGTATTGTAGAAGTTAAGAAAATGTTTTCGACTATTGTTTATACTGTAGTTGGATATTCTTTGATACTAGGAAGTTCTTTGCTTTATTTTCATGAGGAAATAGCTTTTTGGTTAAATATTCCATCTTTATATTTGGTAATTGCTATAATATCTTCGATTTTGTCATGCTTTTATTTACTGATTACTAATCTTCTTTACATTCGTCAAGAGGCAAAAAAGATATCGTTGACAAGTATGGGCATGGGAATCTTGCAAATTGTTGTTCAGTTGAGTATGGTGTTGAGTATGAATGATAAGGCATTTGCAATGATATGTTCACAACTTATATGTGCTTTAGTTACATTTGTTATTTTTATTGTATATTCTAAATCATATCTTGTATTTTCATACGATAAGAGAAAAGTCTATGTGTATGTCAAATATGCTTTAAGTCAGTTCCCTAGTGATGTTTCTGTCTGGTTATTGTCCTTTTCTGATAGAATGATGATGAATAAGATGCAAGGAAACATTGCGACTGGTGTTTATGGAATGGGCCAAACATTAGGTAGCATTCCTAAGATAATTTTTAGCTCTATAAATAGTGCATATGTACCTTTTGTCTTTAGTTGTTATAAGAATATGGAATCAGATGTTAAGTATCGCTCTGAATTAATTAATCAAACGACAAGGGTTTTTTCAATAGTGACAATGTTTGTTACCATTATAATTCTCTTTTCTAATAATATTGTTGCTTTATTGGATAATAAATTTTCAAAGAGTACTATTGTTATGGCTGCAATGCTTTTTGCAATGTTAATAGATTCTTATCGTACAATTTTTACAAATCCTTTAGCATATAATATCAAATATACCAAAATTAAATCTTCTATTTGGTGTATGTCTGCATTGCTTAACATAGGATTAAATATTTATTTAATTCCAAGATATTCAATTTATGGGGCATGTTTTGCTATGATTATTTCTTACGGATTAAGTTTTTCATTAATAGCTTATTTTGCAAGAAAGGCAATACCTGTTAACTATGATATAAAGAAAATGTTAATAGTATTTGCTGTTTCACTTATAATGTCTTCTTTTGTCTATTTGGGAACATCGTTAATCATGTTGATTTTGAAAGTGATTTTCGTTTTATTCTATTGTTTAGTAATTGCTAGATTATTAAAATTTGATGTGTTTGATTTTTTCAAAACAATTAAAATAAATCGTTAAAGTTATGTCTAAGTTTATTTTATCTAATAATATAAATATAGTGCAGCAAATAATTGATGATTCTTGCTCTGCTGGTTTTGAAGTTTCTGGCAAAATTAATGGTCAGATAAACTATATAAGTTTTTATAAGCTCTCATGTAAAAATTGTAATTTTTATGCTATAGGTAATGACTTTATTTCAGTTGTAGGAACCTTTATATATAAGGGAAAACATGGGCAAGAGGCATTATTAGCAATATATGAGGATTTTAGTGCTAATATAAATTCTATCAGAGACAATGTTATAGGTAATTGCGCTTTTATCATTAAAAAGGGTAGCTTGTTGTATGTTTTTGGAGAATATTTTGGATTTTATGATATTTTTTATTATTATAAAAATGGTCTATTCATTATATCTCATGATTTATACGATCTTTATAAAGGTATTACAGACTTGAAAATCAACAAGCTAAATATGTTAGAACATTTGGCTTTAGGAGTTAATTACTGTGGTGAGACATTTTTGGATGATGTTTATAGGCTTCAAGATAATGAATCATTAATAATTAATACTTCAACAGGCAGTTTAGAAAAGAGTACATTTAAGGTGGATTGGAAAAGTAATGAGAGTATATCTTATGATGAATGCGTCTCTAAAATAGCATCTACCTTGATGTCTATAGGTAAAACAGTTTTTGAAAATTTTGGTACACCTGCTCTTAGTTCAACAGGAGGATTAGATAATAGATTGAATCTTGCAACTTTTTTAGCAATTGGTGCAAAGCCAGAGTTATACTATGGTGTCGGTAATTCAGGAACGACAAATACTTTTCCTGGCGATTTAAAGGTAAATCAAGAATTTGAGGTAAAATTTGGAACTAAATTGAATCAGGTTTCATGGAATAATTCTACCCCTATTGATAGAGATTGGGAAGAACTTAAAAGTAAGTATGGTTTTAGTTCTGTTTGTTATGGTGGTGCAAAAGATTTTTTTGATGCATATGAACGAATTCCAAATTCTACAATTTTATTTGGATATATGGGTGAATTGTATAGAAACTTGGATGTTTGGGAAAATAGAAAGTTTAAACCTATGACTTTAGATGAGTACATCGACAAGTATCTTATTGATGAGTTTATTCAAAATGGTACAAAACTATTTGATGAAATTGTTAATATTAAAAATCATTTACATGAGAAATTACTTGAAGTTTGCAATAAATGGAATATTAATCCTTATATGATTACTGCCAATGATGATTTCTTCTTAAACTTAGAAAGAAGAAGATGTTCAGATATTGCGATTCTAAATTTAATGAACTATCATCATAATTGTTGTTACATATTTGCGCAACATAATGTTTTTCAAATATTAGCAAATGTTGATGCTATTGCAAAAAAGCAATATAAGTTCCAACTTGATTTATTGGAATGTATTTATCCTGCAGTTTTAAGTGTGCCTATTTTTTCACATTGTAGATTTCAAAAGTATGATTCATTAAATAATACCTTAAGTGATTATAAGTCTTTATATAGATTCCTAAAAAGTATAATTCCTATAGGTTATCGTAAGAAGCTCAAAAATCTTTTGCCTGTTAGTATCCTAAGTATCTTTAATAATAAGTATCTTGATAATAAAAAGAATTTGGAGAATTTATTCGACATAGAGGCGAATGAGGCAATCAAACAGATTTTGGAAAAATTCGGCTTGATAGAAGATGTAGATTACAAGGCTTTGGTAAATGGTAGATTAGATCGAGATGTGCTAAAATTTGCACAAGAGTTAACTATTATGAGAAGTTCTCATGGTTTCAAAGATTATTGATATGAAAAAGTCAGCAATAATATGTGTTGCTTCTCCATTGCAAGCACTATGTGCAATTGAAGCAATTAAGCATTTCAAAATTGAGAATTATAGGCTATATGTTGTCAATGATAACATATCTTTATCTAATATAGTTGAAGTATTAGGGGAAAAAAATCCATACGAAGTATTGCCTTTCAAAACGAAGTGGTTTCTTCAATTATATTTTATGATGTTATGTTTGTTTCCATCACATGGAGATATTGATTATTTAATCATGGGAGATTTCCGTTTGTTTGCTTTAAAATTCCGCTTTTTACCCAAATTGCGTAAGAATGGCAAAATAATATATGTTGATGATGGAAATTATCTTCTTAGCTTAAGCAAGGGACTTTGTCAATTGAGCCTGGCAATAAAAGTGCGTAGATTTTTCTTTTCATGTGTAACATATGTTAAATCAATCAATGACAATAACTATTTTACTATTTTTTATCAGCTTATAAATAAGAAGGGATGGAAACTTATTCATAATGATATGGATTCATTGTCGGGTTTGGTAGAAAGTAGCGAAAAGGCTGTATATATAATAGGTACAGCTTCTAGTATATATTGTGATACTGTTGGTATCTCTTTTGATAGATATAAAACAGTTTTATTGCATGTTATGAAAAGTCTCAAGAAACAATTTCCACATGATGTAATCTATTACATACCTCATCGTCGTGATGATGCTACTTGGATCAAAGATGCATGTGATGCAATTGGAATCAAGTATTATAAATGTGAGTCGTGTATCGAAATTGATATAATTCGCAGAAATGTGTCTCCAATTGAAATCTTTGGATTTTCTTCTACAGCATTAATAACTCTAAAAAGAATGTTTAGTAAAATAAATGTTACTAATCTTTATATTGATGGAGGTTGTAATAGTCAAGGTGTAAAGGAATACATGAGCTTAATAGATGAATTTATTCAATTAGGAATTCAAACACAAAAAATATGAATGACAAAGAACTCTTAATATTAGTTACAACAACTGTCTTTTTGGTTTTGATATCATATTTGTATTATAAGAAGAAGACAAGGTTCAAACTTGGATTGTATATCTTATTAGTTTATACTTTATCTTCTATTATGAGTATTGTTTATGTATTTCAGCCTTACAGTTGGTCTTATTTAAATGGTAAGAGTCAATGGTGGCCAATCATTTATTGGATGTTTATATTCTTTTTAACATGCATTCCGATTTTTAATTTTGATAAATCGAAGGTCACTCATATTGAGTATGATAATAATTTTCTAGTAACAATATGTAAATTTGGCTTTTTTATAAGTATTATACCTTTTTTTGAACAATTGTTTTCTGCATCTCATCTTCTTTTAGGTGGAAATGATTTAGCTCAAATGGCATTATCTCTTCATGACGATAATGATGGTATGGAGAATTTATCACTATTAAGCCAGTTATTATTAAAGGTAAATATAGCGATTTATGATTTATCATTTTTAATGCTTCTTGTTTTTTTTCTCCAGAACAAAAAGAATAATTTCGCATTATTCTGTATAATTTTTATTATAGCTACAAGAAATTTGACAGGTTTGATAGCTGGCCATCGTTCATCTTTTATAGAGGTTCTTCAAAAATTAATACTTATTACTTTAATAGCACTACCTTTAGTAGATAAGATTAAGCGGACAAAAATATTGAAAATTGTTTCTATTAGTTTTGCGGTCTTTTTGGGCTTTTTCTTAATTATAACTATAGGAAGATCTTTAGCTTATAATGAGCGCGATTCTGAGTTTACCTTAATCGCTTTTTTAAGTAGATATATGGGCGAACAGTTTTTATTGTTTAATGAATATTTACCTAGTATGAAGGAGACCATAGGAGGAGAAATCACATGCTGGTATTTTTTAGATATATTAGGACTGAATCCTCATGAGTTATCTCGAGATTATTATTATATCACTTTGACTAGGCTCCAAGGTATTCAACAAAATGTATTTTATAGCTATATTGGTAATTTTGTTCAAGATTTTGGTTTTATAATAACAGCTGTAATATTACCATTTATATCAATGGTCTTTGCAAAATTAACTAAAGTGCGTGGTAATAAAATTCCATTGAGTACACTTTATATATTTGTATTCTATACATCAATTATACTTCAAGGTGTGACTTCTTTTTGCTATAACGGAACACATGGCAAATTCATAATATTCTCTTTTATTATTTATTTAATTTTAAAACATGTTGAACAAAAAAAAAGTAAATTATGCAAATAGTAAAAAAAAGATTATATGCAGCATATTTAATGCTACCATATTTATTCCCTCATCTGCTTTTCTATTTTTTTTCTAAAAATAGACAGGTAATCAAGTCTGATATGGGGGGGGTGCAAAAACATTATATATCATCTGGTTTATGATAAACCTTACAGGAATGTTTTTTATTATAGATTAGGAAGAAAACATTTCTTGTTTTCTTGGATGCTGCCACGTTGTACTTATACACGAATTAATCAAAATATGAGTATCGGTAATAACTTTTATATGGAACACGCTTTTAATACCTTTCTTAATGCTAAGAAAATAGGTTGTCATTTTAGATGTTATCATAATGTTACTGTAGGTCAAAAAGGAGGAAAAATACCTACTATCGGTAATAATGTAACTATCTCTTGTGGGGCTTCGGTGTTAGGCGATGTTGTTGTTGGGGATAATGTTAATATAGGAGCAGGATGTGTTGTTGTAAACAATGTACCAGACAATTGCACAGTTATTGGCAATCCTGCAGTTATCGTTAAGAAAGATGGAATAAAAGTAAGAATACCATTGTAAATGAAAATTTTATTTATATCTCATTATAGCTTTCTCTATGGTTCAAATAGAAGTCTTGACAGTTTGGTTGATGCTTTTATAGAGAAAGGTGAAGATGTTAGTGTTTTATTGCCTTCTAAAGGTAAATTTTACTACCATCTTAAGGAAAAAGGAGTTAATGTCAATGCATTTCGTTTTTTTTATGAAGTGTTGTATGTTAAATTTAATAGGAAATATTTGTCTTTACCATTATTGTGGATTTTTAATTTGTTAATGATGCCTTTTCTTATTTTGAAAATAAAAAGAATTGCACCTGATGTTATATATTCTAATTCCTCTGTTGATGCATATAGTATTTTCTTTGCTAAGTTATTAGGAATAAAACATGTATGGCATGTAAGAGAATTTTTGGAAGAGGATTTTGGTAGCCATTTTATACTAGGTAAACAGCTAAAGAAAAAACTTATATTACAAAGTGATAAAATAATCTTTGTTTCGAAAGCTGTTGCAGTCTCTGTAATTGGGTATATTCCTACTAATGGTAAAGTTATATACAATGGTTTGCCTTTTCCGCAAAAAGTTAGGAATGAAGATTCTTTTGATTCAGAGTTAAAGTTAGGTGTTGTGGGTAACATTGATATATCTAAGCAACAACATTTAGCAATTGAATATATGGAAAATATTCATGAGAAGTATCCTAAAATGACCTTACATATTATAGGTGATAAGGAATGCTCATATAAATACTATATTCAAAAGTTAGTATCGAAATTGAATTTGCAAAACGTCGTTAAGTTTGAAGGATTTGTAGGAAATGTTGAGGATATATATAGTAAAATCGATGTCCTTCTCATGTGTTCAAGATCTGAAGCTTTTGGACGAGTTACAATAGAGGCAATGCTTCGTAACATTCCTGTTATTGGCTTTGATAGTGGAGGTACATCTGAACTTATATGTAACGGAGTTACAGGCTTTAAGTTTCATAATGTTCAAGAAGTTATAGCTGCATTAGATGTTATTGTTAATGATCCTGAAAGAACGGAAGATATTATTAATGAGGCTAAATCTGTGGCTCTGAAAAATTTTTCAGAGCAAACCTATGTAAATAACATATATAATTATGTCAAATATGGCAATTAAAAAACGTTCTATTCTTATTGATATAGCAAAGGGGATAGCAATTATTTCTATTGTTCTCGGACATATTGGATTTGTTTACCCTTTAGCATCATTGATCGATTCAGGTAATCTTGTTTATGCATTATGGCATGTTGCCGTATTCTTTTTGTTAGCAGGTTCCTTCATAAAGGAAGAACAGCTTGTTCAACCAAAGGTGTGGTTTAAGAAGAAATTCTCATCGCTGTACTTGAAGATTCTGTATTTCTATGTACCAGCAGTATTGTTGCATAATGTGTTGATAAAGATAGGGTGGTATTCATTAGAGTCCACTGACCCTGTAATCAATACTTATTCAATGATAGATTTCGCTTAGCAAACTGTATTGGCTATCTGTTTGGGGGGAAGAGAACCGATTGTTGGTGCAATGTGGTTTGTGTATGTGCTTTTTATGGCTTTAATCGGCTTGTCTGTTGTTTCATGGGTTATAAAGAAGTTAGCCAAGGATGAAAGACAATACGAATGGATGAGAGGTATTGCATTGTTAGCAATGTGTATTGTTGCTGGTATTCTTAGTAATAAGTATGGTTTGACCATCCGTCGATTTAGCAATACGTTTACTGCAATGCTGCTGATATATGTTGGCAAAATAATGTATCAGAAGATGAAATTGTCTTTTGATAATGGCTATCTTGCTATTGCTTGTGGATTGATAGCTTTTGAGGTTGCTTGTATGCTTGGCGGTGTGGCTCTGAATGGTAATGAATATAAGGATATACTTCAACTGATAGTTGCTGCACCTGCAGTGCTATATATAATATTGTATATCGGTAAGCATATTGAGACTAACGTTATAGGTAAGGCTATTGCATATATTGGAAAGGACTCTTTTTATGTGATGGCTTTACATTTTGTAGGATTTAAACTTTGTACTTTAGCATTGCATGGTATAGGTATGGGGGGGGGCAAATCTTAGTGATTTGACTCCAGGTGTTGATGGTAATATCCTCTTACTTTTTGTGTACGCATTCTTTGGCGTAGGATTCCCGTTATTGTTTATGTGGGGATTCAGAAGAGTTAAAATTTTAATTAAATAATATAATTATGGAAAATCCTATGGTATCTATCGTTACGGTAGGTATGAATCATTTAGTATATATAAAGGAGCTTTATAAATCTATTTATTCGGGAGAAATAAAACCAAATGTTTCTTTCGAAACCATTTATGTAGACAACTGCTCTAAAGATGGTAGTGTAGAATTTCTTCAAAAGGAATATCCACAAGTGAGAATTATCAGGAATACAACTCCTAAAGGATTTGGGGAGAATAATAATATTGGTGCATTAGCATCAACAGGTAAATATCTTGCCATCATCAATCCTGATGTGTCTTTTTGCAAGGGAAGTCTTGATTCGCTCTATGATTTTATGGAAAAGAATCCCGAGGTAGGTATTGCCGTTCCTCATCTGTTTAATAAGGACTTGACTCATCAATTTTCTATTAGAGGATTTATTACTCCAATGATTTTTGTGAATCGTGTACTGTCGCATGGTAAGGATGATGCAGCAAACAAGGCTGTAGAGAAATATCTGTGTAAGAATATTGATGTGGAAAAGGTTCAACCTGTAAATTGGGCAGTCGGTGCAGCTCTCTTTATTTCAAGAGAGGTTTATAGCAAACTTGCTGGATTTGATAAAGACTATTTCCTATATATGGAAGATGAAGACCTCTGTTTAAGGTCATGGCTAATGAATAGACCTGTTGTTTATGTACCTCAATCGCAGATGATACATAATCATCTGCGTGCTAGTGCAAAAATAGGTAAAAAAGCTTTTATGCATTTCAAGAGTTTAAGGACTTTCTTTAAGAAGCATGGCTATTCTATACCGGATTTTGCTGGTGCTTGTAAGTTGAATTTTATTTTGTAATTGCTATTATGGAAGTAATAAAGACTGATATTGAAGGCGTGCTCATTATTGAGCCTCGTCTGTTTAGAGATGCTCGTGGCTATTTCTTCGAGAGCTTTAGCGAGCGAGAGTTTAAAGAGAAGGTAGAGCCTTTGGTGGGCTACAAAGTGGAATTCTGCCAGGACAATGAGAGCATGAGTTCTTATGGTGTAATGCGAGGCTTGCATTTCCAAAGACCTCCGTTTACTCAGAGCAAACTGGTGAGATGCGTGAGGGGTAGAGTGCTGGATGTTGCCGTGGATATCCGCAAGGGGTCGCCAACATACGGTAAGCATGTGGCGGTGGAACTGACAGAAGATAATCATCGTCAGTTCTTTATTCCTAAGGGCTTTGCGCATGGTTTTGCTGTATTATCAGAGACTGCGGTATTTCAGTATAAGTGTGATAACTTCTATCACCCTGAGGCTGATGGTGGTATCTCTATCTTGGATGAATCACTCGGGATTGATTGGCGCATTCCTACAGAACATGCTAATCTTTCGGAAAAGGATACAAAACATGAGGTGCTGAAGGACTTTGAAAGTCCTTTTGATTTCTAAAATCATCCCGTCCTTCTTTACCA
>ERZ839489.693-NODE-693-length-30506-cov-24.209615_pt1 | contig 30506 bp, 28 predicted proteins | sample MGYA00519938_ERZ839489 | MGnify/ENA primary metagenome ERZ839489 (study PRJEB31850, sample SAMEA3708846) | human gut metagenome | biome: human gut; feature: human-associated habitat; material: faeces | place: China | collected 2014 ...
ACAAGTATCCCCGGATGACGGAGCTGGAAGTGCGCAGCCATCTGGCAAAGCTGGGTTTCCGGGGCGAGACAGTGTTCAAGCCCTGCGAGGCACTTTCGGGCGGCGAGCTGGCCCGCCTGCGCTTTGCTGAGATCGTGCTGGAGCGGCCCAATCTGCTGTTTCTGGACGAGCCCACCAACCACCTGGACATCTACACCCGCGAGAACCTGACCGAAGCCCTGATGGCATACACCGGGACGCTGCTCATGGTCACCCATGACCGCCATCTGATGAACAGTCTGGGCTGTCCCATCCTCTATCTGGAAGATGGCAAGGCCACCCTGTATCCGAGCTACGATGCCCTGATGGGCCGTGCCGCTCCTGCAGCTGCCCCAGAAAAAGCCGGGGATCAGCCCGCCAAGGCCGGTTACGGCAAAGAGCAGCGCCGCCGCCGCGCGGAGCTGCGGGCCAAGATCAAGGCCTGTGAGGATGAAATGGAAGCCTGCGGGGCAAGGGAAGTGGAGCTTGACAATGAGATCAACTCCCCGGAGGTCTACAATGACCCCGATCTACTCCGCCAAAAGAGCGATGAGCTCAGTGATCTGCGCTTCCATCAGGAAGAGCTGTTTGCTGCCTGGGAAAAGGCAATGGAAGAGCAGGAGCAGTACGAACAGGCTGCTGGTGAAGAATGATCCGCTGCAAAGGAGAACAATGATGCCTCATAACCGCCGCAATTACAACAAAACGCACAGCATCGCCCTTTCAGGTCTGCTGTTTGCTCTGGCGATGGCGCTTTCCTTCATCGAGGGCACATTGGTCATCCCCGGGCTTTTGCCAGGCATGAAGCTGGGTCTGGCGAATATTGTGGTGATGTATGCCCTGTTCTTCATGGGGCCAAAACAGGCCTTTGTGCTGGATGTGCTGAAGGCGTTCTTCGTCTTTCTGGTCTCCGGCTGGACGGCAGGTTTTCTTTCCCTCTGCGGCGGTCTGCTCTCGCTGCTGGTGATGTGGCTGCTCTACTATCACTGCCCGCTGCGGCCCACATGGTTCATCCTGTCAGTCTGCGGCGCGCTGGCCCACAACATCGGCCAGCTGCTGGGCGCCAGTGTCATCCTTTCCACAGCAGTGTCCCTTTACTATGCACCGATTATGCTGGTGCTGGGCCTTGTGATGGGAATGCTCACCAGTATCACCCTGCGGGCTATGCTGCCTGCGCTGGGACGGCTGGGTTATAATATCCAGGAAAACCGCAAAGGATGAGCTGCCCAGTTGCAACCGGGGCTGGAATCCGATATAATAAATCAAATCTGAATTTTTACCCAACAAAAAAACTGCCCATGGGATAGCGCACTTTGGCGCGGGGCAGCTGGGAGGTATGAGTTTATGTCTGAAAAAGTGACTGTCAAGGTGGAGCGCAATATCCTCCATCTTCCCGCCATTGCCCTGCGTGGGCTGGTGGTGTTCCCCAACAACCTGCTGCATTTTGAGGTGGGTCGTGACAAGAGCATTGCCGCTGTAGAATGGGCCGTGCGGAATAAATCTGAGGTGTTCCTCATTGCGCAGAAGGATATGAAGGCTGAGGACCCCAAGGCAGAGGAGATGTACCAGTACGGCGTTGTGGCCGAGATCAAGCAGGTCATGCGTGTTTCGGATGATCTGGTGCGCATTCTGGTGGAGGGCAAGTTCCGCGCCAAGCGCACTGAGCTGGATACCGAAGGCAGCTTCCTGCTGGCATCGGTGCGGCCGGCTCCGGTGCGCCCCATCAAGGCAGAGGAAGAGACCGAGGCGGAGGCCCTGCTCCGCAACGTGAAAACGAGCTTCGACGCGGTGCTTTCCATGAATCCCCGCATCAGCAAGGATGTGGTGTTTGCTGTTACCTCGAATAACGACCCCGCCTTCCTGTGCGAGTACATCCCTGCCAATCTGCTCTTCCGCTTTGAGGATAAGCAGGCTGTGATGGAGGAAAGCACCCTCATCGGCCGTCTGCGCCTGCTGGTGGAACGCCTGCATCGGGAGCGCCGGATGCTGGAGATCGACAAGGAGATCGCCCAGAAAGTGGACGAGGCCATGGACAAGAACCAGCGTGATTACTACCTGCATGAGCAGATGCACATGATCAGCCAGGAGCTGGGCGAGGACGATGATACCACGGCAGAGGCCGAGGAGTACCGCCGCAGGATCCAGGAGCTGCATCTGGACGAGGAGCGGGAGAAGAAACTGCTCAAGGAAGTGGACCGCCTTGCCAAGATGCAGAGCAGCAACCAGGAGGGAACGGTCATCCGCACCTATCTGGATACCTGCCTGGATCTGCCCTGGAACAGCTTTACCGAGGACGACCTCGATATCGCCAAGGCACAGCGCATCCTTGACCGCGACCACTACGGCCTGAAGAAGGTCAAGGACCGCATTCTTGAGGTGTTGGCTGTCCGCAAGCTGGCTCCGGATGTCAAGGGCCAGATCATCTGCCTGGTCGGCCCTCCGGGTGTCGGCAAGACCAGCATTGCCCGCTCCATTGCCGAGAGCCTGAACCGCAAGTATGTGCGCATCAGTCTGGGTGGTGTGCGGGATGAGGCAGAGATCCGCGGCCACCGCCGCACCTATATCGGGGCCATGCCCGGCAAGATCATCAACGCCATGATCTCCGCCAAGAGCTCCAACCCCCTGATGCTGCTGGACGAGATCGACAAGCTGGCGGGCGATTTCCGGGGTGACCCGGCTGCTGCCCTGCTGGAAGCTCTTGATCCCGAGCAGAACACCACCTTCAATGATCACTTTATCGATATGCCGTTTGATCTGAGCCATGTGCTTTTTATCACCACGGCAAATGATCTGAGTGCTATTCCCGGCCCTTTGCGTGACCGCATGGATGTCATTGAGCTGCCCAGCTATACCCGGGTGGAGAAATACAACATTGCCCGCAAGCATCTGGTACCCAAGCAGCTCAAGGCCTGCGGTCTGGCCGGGAAGGTCACCTTCTCCCAGAGCGCGCTCTACGGCATCATTGACGGCTACACCCGTGAGGCCGGTGTCCGCACCCTGGAGCGTACCATCACCAGTGTCCTGCGCAAGTGTGCCCGCAAGATCGCGTCCGGCGAGGCGGAAAACGTCTCTGTGACCGGCAGCAGTCTGGAAGAGCTGCTGGGCCCCCGCTTCGTCAAGCCCGATTTCCTCAACCGGACCAATGCCATTGGTATTGCCAACGGTCTGGCCTGGACCAGCATCGGCGGCGAGACCCTGCCCATTGAGGTGCAGGTCATGGACAATGGCAGCGGCAAGATCACCGTCACCGGTTCGCTGGGCGACGTGATGAAGGAAAGTGCCCAGCTGGCCATCACCTATGTCCGTGTCCACGCCGAGGAATATGGCATCGACCCTGAGCGGCTGAAGAAATGCGATCTGCACATCCATGCCCCCGAGGGTGCCGTGCCCAAGGATGGCCCCAGCGCCGGTGTTACTCTGACCACGGCTCTGGTGTCCTGTCTGTCCGGCATCCCGGTGCGCGGTGATGTTGCCATGACCGGCGAGATCACCCTGCACGGCAATGTGCTGCCCATCGGCGGTCTGCGCGAAAAGAGCATGGCTGCCTACCGTGAGGGGATGAAAACCGTGCTCATCCCCAAGGATAACGTTCCGGACCTGTACGAGGTGGATGACGAGGTGAAGAAGAATCTGACCTTCCTGCCCATGTCTGACCTCGCGCAGGTGCTCAATGCCGCTCTGCTCAAGCCCAAGAGCGTTTCTGCCCGTCATCCGCACCCCGCCAAAAAGGCAAAGCCGGTGGAAGCGGCCATCCCGCCTACACCGGAAAAACCGAAGCCGGGGGCTGTCTGCTAATCAAAGGAGCAAACGATGAATTACAACAAAGCGGATTTTATTGCAAGCTACGGCATTTCCAGCCAGCTGCCCGAAAGTGACCGCCCGGAACTCAGCTTCTCAGGCCGTTCCAACGTGGGCAAGTCCAGCCTCATCAACAAGCTGTGCAACCGCAAGAACCTTGCCCGCGTGTCCAGTACACCGGGCAAAACGGCCACCATCAACTTCTATGAGGTGGACAACTGCTATTTTGTGGATCTGCCCGGCTATGGCTATGCCAAGGTCAGCAATGCGGACCGCGAGCGCTGGGATGACCTCATCAACAGCTATTTTGAGGCTCCCCGGCATCATACCCTGCTGGTGCAGCTCATCGACTGCCGCCATGCCCCCAGCGCAGATGACCTGCAGATGCTGAAGTATCTGCACTACCATCAGATCCCCTTTGTTGTGGCATTGACCAAAGCCGATAAGCTCAAAAAGAGCCAGCTGGCCAAGACACAGGAGGATTTTGAAAAGGTCTGCCTGCCCTATGGCTGTCAGAAGGTGGTGCTGACCAGTGGCGAGAACGGCTACGGCATCCCGGAGCTGCAGGCGGTGTTGAACGAGGCTGTGGCGGCGGAGTTCACCGATGACGAGGAAGCGGAGTAAACCATGGCCTACAATGAATTTGCCTATTTCTATGATGAATTCAACGGCGAAGCCGACTATGATGCCCTCTATGAGCAGATCCGGCAGGAGCTGAATGCCCACAATATCCGGGATGGTATTCTGGCTGATCTGGGCTGTGGAACAGGGGAGCTGACCCTGATGCTGACCCAGGCGGGCTATGATATGATCGGCATCGATCAGTCCGAGGAGATGCTCTGTGTTGTGCGGGATAAGGCGGAACAGCTGGGCCTTTCCGGCAAGCTGCTGCTTTTGCAGCAGGATCTGCTCAAGCTTGACCTCTACGGCACCATCCGGGGCGCGGTGTCTACCTTCGACACCTTCAACCACATCCCAGACCTGGATACCGCCATTGCCAACGCGGCTTTTTTCATGGAAGAGGGCGGCGTGTTCCTCTTTGATATGAACACTCCCTACAAGCACCAGAAGGTGCTGGGGGAGAATGTATTTACCTTTGAGGAGGAGGATGCTGCCTGCGTCTGGCGCAACCACTATCACCCTGCGGACCGCCGGGTGGAGATCACGGTGGACATCGACTACCGCGAGACCGGCGAACACTTCCATGAACAGTTCTATGAATATACCTACGACCTGGATACCATCCGAGCTGCGTTGGAAAAGCACGGCTTTGTGCTGGAAAAGGTCTGCGACGGTGAGAGCTTCGGCCCCCTGACCGAAGAGAGCGAGCGCTATTTCTTCTGTGCCGTCAAGCAGTATACCCAATTGGAGGAAAAAGAAAATGTCTAATCTGATCCGCGGTATTTCTGAAAACGGCGGTGTTGTGTTCTGCGGTGTGGACTCCACTGAGATCGTCCGCACGGCCGAGCAGCTGCACCACACCAGTGCGACCTGCAGCGCAGCCCTGGGCCGCCTGCTCACCGGTGCGTCCCTGATGGGCTCCATGCTCAAGGACGATGGCGATTCCATTACGCTGCGTGTGGCGGGTGGCGGCCCCACCGGCACGGTTGTTGCCTGTACCGATGGCACCGGCAATGTCAAGGGCTGCATCGACCACCCGCTGGTAGAGCTGCCTCTGAAAGCAAACGGCCATCTGGATGTGGGCGGTGCTGTGGGCAAAAACGGCGTGCTGACTGTCATCCGTGACAACCGCCTGCAGAAAGAACCCACTGTGGGCCAGGTGCCGCTGGTCTCCGGCGAGATCGCCGAGGATCTGACCAGCTACTATGCTTACAGCGAGCAGGTGCCCACCGTCTGCGCTCTGGGTGTGCTGGTGGATACTGACCTGACCATTGCCTGCGCGGGCGGCTTCCTGCTGCAGCTGCTGCCCGGTGCCACCGATGCCGAGATCACCCAGCTGGAGCAGAACATCGCCGCAATGCCTTCCGTCACTGAACTGCTTCGGGAAGGCAAGACCCCCGAGGATATGATGAACCTTGCACTGGCAGGCTTCAACCCCAATGTTCTGGATGAGCGCGAGGTGCAGTACAAGTGTGACTGCAGTGAAGAGCGTACCGAGGAAATGCTGCTGAGCCTGGGCCGCAAGGAGCTGGAAAAGCTCCGGGACGAGGACCCTGACTGCGAGGTCGTCTGTCATTTCTGCCACACCAAGTATCACTTTGACTTGAATAAGTTGGTAGAAAAGGCCGCCTACAAAAAGGAAAAGGCCGAAACGCAGGAACCGGAAGCCTGAGATGGAAAGTTATTACACGCCTTGCAAAGAATTTGATGCCTGCAATGAACTGATTGAGCGCTACTGGAAAACGGGTCAGTATGAACAATGTTTTCGAGGGCATTTACAACTTGCAGAGAAGGGGTATCCGCTGGCAGAATGCCAAGTAGGATATTTTTACTTGGAAGGCATCGGTGTCCAGAAAAATTTAGAAAAAGCTTTTTATTGGACGGAACGCGCCGCACAACATGGCGACCGTGATGCACAGTTCAATCTTGGCTGGTTCTATGAAAATGGAATTGTTGTGCCGAAGGATTTGAAATGGGCAGAACGGTGGTATGTTCGGGCGGCAAGTCAACGACAAAAGGAAGCACTTGAAAAAATTAAAAAGATTAAATAAGCAAAACAGCCCGGAGCGAAAAACTCCGGGCCGTTTTCAGGTGCAGATGTCAGCGATGATGGTGTAGACCACCCGGTAATGCAAGGTGTCATTCTCGGTTGTAACATCTACTTTCTGCGCCACAAATTCTGCGTCCGGGTAATCATTTTGCAAGGCCTGTAAGCCATGCAGACGGGTCAGTGCGCTGGCTTCATCCTCTGAGAAATGAACTTCATTTTCTGCCTGTTCGTAATAGGTGGTTTCCTCGACGGAAAGCGGGAACATCAGCCCCAGAAGCTCCGGCTGAAGATGCCGTGTGACCGCCGTGGAATCGTCCGCAGGGGAGAAAAGGGAAGGCAATGGGAACACCCGCCCGGCAAGGAAAAGCCTTCGCTGAACGACAGCGTTCCCAGTCAGCTGGTATGTGGCAGCCGTCAGCGGAAGCTCTTCTGCAAACTCCCACTCGAACTGCGCCCGGACGCTTCCGGCGGCAGGCTGAAAGATCAGCGTGCCGTCCCGTTCAGCCCGGGCAGTGCCGATGAGTCCCTGACCTTTTTCCACTGCCTGCCCGGGAACCACCAGCATCGTCCCGCTGATAAGGTTTGTGTTGACCACCGTGCCTGCAGCCTTTGCCCGCAGGCCATGGAGCGTTCCGGCGGCGATCTCCGGTACCGGTTTGGCTTCTGCCGCTTCCAGTACCAGCCGCCCATCCAGAAAATTCAGGCTGACCCACGAGAACTCACCGCTTTGCAGCAGAGCATATTCCCCGGCGGTAAGTTTTTCCTGCGTGACGATACTGCCCGGCATCAAGGAAACGGTTTCCCGCAGCACGGAAGCTGCCCGCGCCTGCTGGCCGGTCGTCAAGCCGGAAGCATCCACGGCCCAGACAAGGCCCTGTGACCAAAGCAAAAACGGCACAAACAGCAAAAGCCCGGCCCACAGCCCCCGCCGCCGGAGGTAGGGCCGCAGGAGAAAAAACAGACCGGTCTTTTTCCGGATGCGCAGATGCACCCGCCGCTTGCGGGCAAGTTTTGCCAGCCGGAGGTAACGCCATGCTGCACATCGGGCTGTAAAGCCGCCGGGAGCAGGGAAGATGTCGGTGAGGTGCAGGCCTGTCCGTGCAGCTTCGGAGAGCAGGCCATCGGTATCACCGTTCCGGGCAGAAAATGCTGCCCCGGCCCAAAGCTGTAAGATGCTGCATCCCTCCCTAACTGCTGGAAAAATCTGTGCGTAAAAACCGCCCCCGCAGGGTAATTCGGTGAGCGGCCAGCGTTTCGATTCTAAGCCCGTCCCCATACACGGTGAACAGTCCGCCCGCAAATTCCAGGCAGAGCCTGCCCTCTTCATAGGTGCGCACCCTGCGGAAGTGCTCGATCTCCATCACACCGCCGCTCAGATAGACAGAGGGCTGGCCGTAAAAGCCCCGGGGAGGCTGGCGCAGCATCCGGCCAAACCAGCCGCGCAGGGAGAGCCGCCCGGTTTTCTGCTGTTTCACACCCGCTCCCTCCCCGCCGGGCAAAACTGCGCCCCGTATCACATATATATGGAACCGGAGGGCGTGTATATGAATCAGCTTTTCAGATGGGATCAGATGGGTTTGTTTTTGCTGGCACTGGCGGCAGGGATTCTGCCGTTTGCAGTGCCGGAGGTTTGTGCCGCTGCTCTGCGGGAAGGGCTGGCCCTCTGCAGCGGGTCGCTGCTGCTCTCGCTGTTCCCGTTTCTCGTGGTATCGCGCCTGCTCGTCCAATGCCCGGAAAGCGACCTGCTGGCCCTGCCGTTCCGGTTGGCGGCGTGGGGCATCGGCATCCGCACACCCTGTGCGGCACGGGTGCTCTGCATCGGGTTCCTGGGTGGTTTTGCACCAGCGGCCAGTGCAGCGGCGCAGGCAGTCAGGACCGGTCAGCTTACGGCGGAGGAAGCGGATGCCCTGCTGCCGGCCTGTATCTGTTCCGGGCCATCCTTTGTGGTGCTGACGGTAGGGCAGAGCCTGCTGGGCAGTGCAGAGCTTGGCGTGCTGCTGTTTGCGTCACAGATCACCGCAAACTATCTGACTGCCGCCCTGCTGAACCGGTTTGCAGGAGTGCATTCAGTCGAACAGGAATCTGCAGCGCAAGCATCCCCTGCACCGCCGCGGTTGGATGAAATCCTGGCCGATGCTGCCATAACGTATTGCAAGCTCTGCGGGTTTATCCTCTTTTTCCGGTTGCTGGCCGCCGGAGCAGGGGCTCTTTTGCCTACCGGTGCGGGCACACTCTGTGCCATTCTGCTGGAGGTCTGCTCCGGCTGTGACCTGGCTTCCCGTACCGGACAGTGGGGGAGCCTGCTCTGCTGTGCGGCACTGAGTGTGCAGGGGCTTTCAGTGCTGCTGCAGGTGCGCACCATCTGCCCGCCGGAAATGACCCTGCGCCCGCTTTATCGGGCCAGGATGCTCCATCTGCCGCTTTCATTGGCCCTGTTCTATCTGCTGCTGCCGGGCGGGGAGGCGGATGTGTTCAGCACCCTGCCTGCCCGGGTCCTTTTGATGCGGCGGGTGCCGCCGGATTGTGCCCTGCTCGTTTTTGCAGTGTGCTGTATGGCAGCCTGCACTTTGCGCAGTGGAATCCGTCAAGTTGAACAGAAACAGATGGCAAGAAATGCAGGTGGGTGTTGTATAAATTCCAAAACTTTGCTATAATAAGACGTAAGCATTCAATGACAGGGAAGCTTCCCTGAACAGATGGAAATAAAATAAATGAGCACACGCTTATTTTAGATGGAGGACCATAGAATGGATTTACAGAATATGGATCTTAAGGGCGGGAGCCTGCAAATTTCCACCGAGGTCATCGGCAAGATCGCACGCTGTGCTGCACTGGAAGTGGACGGTGTGTCCGAGGTCTCCTGCGGCAAGCAGAACAAAAAGGTCAAGGAGCTGCTGGCTGCTGCCAGCATCCAGCCCCCTGTTACCGTGGAGATGCGGGACGGCACCGCAGAACTGACCCTGAATCTGGTGGTCAAGTTTGGTGCAAAGATCCCTGCTGTGGCCGAAAAGGTACAGGAGAATGTCAAGTCCGCTGTTCAGAACATGACCAATGTCACGGTAAGCCGTGTGAACCTTGTCATTGCCGGCCTTGCGGCTGAGGAACAGGAATAAAAAGTAGAAGAGGAAGATTATGGAAAATATTTTGCCCCGTCGTGAAGCCCGTGAGAATGCGTTCCTGCTGGCTTTTTCCCAGACCTTTGGTGATGTGCCCCTGCAGGAAGCACTGGATACGAACAACGAGTGTGGGGAAGAACGTCCTGTGGATGTGTTCGGCCAGCGCCTGCTGAGTGCCTATTACAGCCACTCTGCAGAGGTGGACGACCTCATCCGTGACCATCTGCGCAACTGGACCATGGAGCGCCTGCCCCGTGTCAGCCTGACTGTCCTGCGTCTGGCTCTGGCGGAGATGCTGTATGGCGACGAGCGTAAGCCCGGTGTTGTCATCAATGAGGCTGTGGAGCTGACCAAGAAATACGGCGCAGATGAGGACTATCAGTTCGTGAATGGTCTGCTGGGTGCTGTTGCCCGTGAGCAGGGTCTGGATACGGAGCCGGTGGAGTCGGAAGAACAGTGAGCCACTATACGCTGGGCATCGACACAAGCAACTATGCAACCTCTCTGGCGGTTTTTCACACAGCCGGAGAGGTTGTTTGCGCAAAGAAACGTTTTCTTCCGGTCAAGGAGGGCCAGCTGGGCCTGCGGCAGAGCGACGCGCTCTTCCACCATACCACGGCTCTGCCTGAGATGCTGGAGGAGCTTGGCCGGGAGTTTGATCTGACCCAGATCGCGGCGGTGGGCGTTTCCCAGAAGCCGCGCCCCGTGGAGGGAAGCTACATGCCCTGCTTCCTGGCGGGTGTCAGCGCGGCCACAGCCTTTGCGCAGGCCCGGGGCATCCCGCTCATCCATACTACCCATCAGCAGGGACACGCGGCGGCAGCGCTGTTTGCAGCAAAAGGGGAAGAGCTCTTCCGCCAGAAAGTGCTGCTCTTCCACATCTCAGGCGGTACAACGGATCTTCTGCTCTGCAATGAGGTAAAGGAGATCACCACACTGGGCACCAGCTCCGACCTATACGCCGGGCAGGCAGTGGATCGTGTGGGGGTCAAGCTGGGGTTTGGCTTCCCGGCAGGTGTGGAAGTTTCCCGTCTGGCTGCCTTGTGTGAGGAACCCATTAAGCCCAGATCCAGCGTGAAGGGGATGCAGTGCAGTCTTTCGGGGCTGGAGAATCAGTGCAATGCCCTGCTGAATGAGGGCAAAACCCCGGAGTATGTCTGCAAATACTGCCTGCTCTGTGTGGCAGACACCGTGGTCAAGATGACAAAAGCCGCCCAGAAGGAATACCCCGGCCTGCCGGTGGTCTGTGCGGGCGGTGTGATGAGCAGTGATATCATCCGCGCCTGGGTGCAGCAGCGCCTGCCGCAGGTGTATTTCGTGCCCGGGCAGTATTCCAGTGACAACGCTATCGGTGTGTCCATTCTTGCCGCACAGGAGGCTGGATTATGGCTGAAGTGATCTCAGTCTCGGCCCTGAACCGGTACGTCAAGAATCTGCTGGACGTGAATGATGTTCTGTTCGATCTGGCCCTGCGGGGCGAGATTGCCAACTTTGTGCAGAACGCCCGGAGCGGGCACTGCTACTTTTCCCTGCGGGACGAAGCCGCCAGCGTCAGGGCTGTGATGTTCCGCTCCGATGCGCGGCGGCTGGGCTTCCAGCCCGAAGAGGGCATGAAGGTGGTGGTGCGCTGCCGTGTGACCCTCTACGAGCGGGACGGTGCGTTTCAGGTCTATGTCAACGACATGTTTCCGGACGGCATCGGTTCGACACAGCTGGCCTTTGAACAGCTGAAGGCAAAACTGGACAAAGAGGGGCTTTTTTCACCGGAGCATAAAAAGCCGCTGCCCCGGTTCCCGCAGTGTATCGGCCTTGTTACCAGCAAGACCGGTGCTGCACTGCAGGATATCCGCAATGTCATCGGTCGGCGCTGGCCCGCAGTACGTCTGCTGCTGGCTCCTGTGAATGTGCAGGGCTTTGAAGCGGCAGAGGAGATCGCCGATGCCATTACCCGGCTGGACAAAAGCGGGCGGGTGGACGAGATCATTGTAGCGCGCGGCGGCGGAAGCCGGGAGGATCTGTGGGTATTCAACGCCGAGGTCATTGCCCGGGCGGCCTACCGCTGCAAAACGCCCCTCATCAGCGCCATTGGTCACGAGATCGATTTTACGATCCTGGATTTTGTGGCAGATCAGCGCGCGCCCACACCCTCAGCGGCGGCAGAGCTTGCTGTGCCCGACCGTGCCGAACAAGGACGGAAATTATGCACTTTGGAAGAAAATATTCACAATTGTATCCAATTTAAGCTGAGCTTATGCTATAATAGGCTGGAACAGACCGAACAGCTGCTTTCCCGTGCTGGTGTACAGGCAGCGCTGGAGGAGCGTGCTGCCCGCCTGGATACTCTGGCCGGGCGGCTGCAAACTGCCGCCAGAGGTAAGCTGCAGGCCGGAGAGCTGTGTCTGAAGCATACGGCAGCACTTGCCGCATCCCTGAACCCCTACGGTGTGCTGGCCCGCGGCTATGCCATGGTGCAGGACAATAGGGGAAGGATCTGCACGCCGGATGCACTCCGGCCCGGGCAGACCTGTAAACTCCGGGGCACGGAACACCGCGTGACCTGCACAGTCAACACAGTGGAGGAACTGGATGAGAGCACCCAAAAGCTTTGAGGATGGAATGACCCGGCTGGAAGCCATCCTTGAACAGATGCAGCAGCCGGAAACAACGCTGGCGGAATCGGTCAAACTCTATGCCGAAGCCGCATCCCTGATGGATTATTGTAACGGTACGCTGGAAAAGGCCACGCTGCAGCTGGATGAGATCGACGCACAGCGGGCCCCCCGGCCGGATGCCGCACATTAAGGAGGAAGTTTCATGGATTACGCGAAGCAGTATCAAGAGTATCTTGCCCGGGCAAATCAGGCACTGGAAAAGGCCTGCGAGATTTTTTTGCCCGAGGAATCTGAGGTCTGCCGGGCCGCACGTTACAGCCTGCTGGGCGGCGGCAAACGCATCCGCGCAGTGCTGGTTCTGGCCGTGTGCGATATGCTCAACGGCAGCGCTGAAGCAGCCGAGCAGTTTGCGGTGGCGGTCGAGATGCTGCACTGCTATTCTTTGATCCATGATGACCTGCCCTGCATGGACAACGATGACCTGCGCCGGGGCAAGCCCAGCTGCCACAAGGCCTTTGGTGAATCCACTGCTATGCTGGCCGGCGATGTACTGTTGACCGAGGCGTTCAACGTGGTCGCAAATGCACCGGCTTCGCCCATTGTCAGTGTGCGGGCCGCAAGGGCCTTGGGCGCTGGTGCGGGCAGCCATGGCATGGTTTACGGGCAGGAGCTTGACCTGAAATATGAGGCACTGGCTGCCACCGAGGAGCAGCTGCGGCTGATTCACCGGAACAAGACCGGTGCGCTCATCAATGCTGCTGTTCAGATGGGTGCTGCCGCTGCTCAGGCCAATGGGACCCAGTGCAAGGAGCTGGAGGACTATGCCTTCGGCATTGGTCTGGTGTTCCAGATCGTGGACGATGTGCTGGATGTGACCAGCACCGCCGAACAGCTGGGCAAACCCATTGGCAGCGACAGTGAGAACGGCAAGACCACCTTTGTGACCTTGTATGGGGCCGAGGGTGCCATGGAGTTGGCAAAAAAACTGAACAACGAGACCTGCGCCTCCCTGCACGCGGAATTTGGCGAAAAGGCCGCTTTCCTGGAGCAACTGGCAAAAGAGCTGCTGGTGCGCCGCAGCTGATCCGAAAAATAAGAAGGTGGAACTACCATGCAATTTATCCATAGCGTCCTGACGTTCAATGAGATCCTTACAGTATCCCTGTTGTCCTGGTTTGTGGCGCAGGTGCTCAAGACCATCATCAACTTTGTCCTGCTGGGCAGGTTCCAGCTGGAGCGGATGTGGGGCGATGGCGGTATGCCCAGTGCCCACAGCGCCACGGTAACGGCCATGGTCATTGCTACGGCACGCAGCGAGGGCATCCATTCGGCTATCTTTGCGGTGGCCGCAGTTGTTGCCATCATCACCATGCACGATGCTATGGGTGTGCGCCGCGAGACCGGCGAGCAGGCCAAGGTGCTGAACAAGATGCTGGAGCAGTGGATCGAAGTGACCGAGAAAAACAATCCCTTCCTGCAGAATATGCACCTGAAAGAGATGGTCGGTCACACTCCGCTGCAGGTTATGGCCGGTTTTGCACTGGGTATACTGGTCGGCTTCCTCTATCCTATGGGCCTCTGAGCGCCCCATTTCAAAACGTGAGAAGGACGTGAATCTATGAATTCGCCTTTGCTGGAGAAAATCTCTCAGCCCAGCGATCTGAAAAAGCTGTCCAGTCAGCAGACGGTGCAGCTTTGCGCAGAAATCCGTGAATTTCTTCTGGATAACGTATCAAAGACCGGCGGCCATCTGGCATCCAATCTGGGTGCTGTGGAGCTGACGGTGGCTCTGCACCGGGTGCTGACCACCCCCACGGATGAGATCGTGTTTGATGTAGGCCATCAGTGCTATACCCACAAGCTGCTGACCGGCCGCCGCGAGGGCTTTGCCAAGCTGCGGCAGTTGGATGGCATTTCCGGTTTCCCGAACCCCAACGAAAGTGAGCATGATGCTTTTATTGCCGGTCACGGCAACACCGCGCTCTCGCTGGCTGTGGGCATTGCCTGGGCCAAAAAGCTGCGGGGTGAGCCGGGACAGGTGGTTGCCCTCATTGGTGACGGTGCCTTTACCGGCGGTATGGTCTACGAGGGGATGAACAATATCGGCGGGCTGGACAATCTGCTGGTCATCCTGAATGACAACAAGATGTCCATTTCCAAGAATGTGGGCGCGTTGTCCCGCTACCTGAGCCATCTGCGCACCACCAGCCGCTATTACGATGCCAAGGAAAATGTGCGTTCCTTTCTGGATGGCGTGCCTGTCATCGGCCCACCGCTGAAATCTGCGATTCAGAACAGCAAGGCCATGGTGCGCAGGGCAATGTATCATTCGACCATGTTTGAGGATATGGGCTTCCACTATTATGGTCCTTTTGATGGCAATAACGAACCGGAGCTTGAAGGAATCTTGCGCGATATCCACAGGCAGCCCGGCCCCCATTTCCTGCATGTCGTGACCAAGAAAGGCAAGGGCTATGCCCCGGCTGAGAGCAACCCCGGTAACTTCCACGGTGTTTCGACCTTTGATCTGGTCAACAGCATTCCGGACCCTGAGGTGGCTCCCAAGGAGTCTTTCTCGACGGTGTTTGGCAATGTCCTGAACAAGGAGGGTGCAGAAAACCAGAAGATCTGTGCCATCACGGCCGCAATGAAGTATGGTACGGGCCTGCAGTTCTTTGCACACACCCACCCCAAGCGTTTCTTTGATGTGGGCATGGCAGAGCAGCATGCTGTGACCTTTGCAGCGGGCCTTGCCAGCCAGGGAATGCTTCCGGTGGTCTGTATCTACTCCACCTTCCTGCAGCGTTCCTATGACCAGATCATCCATGATGTGAACCTGCTGAAGGAGAATGTTGTCCTTGCCATCGACCGTGCCGGTTTTGTTCCGGCAGACGGCGAGACCCATCAGGGAATCTTTGACCCGGCCTTCCTCAGTCAGGTGGGGATCCCGGTCTATTCGCCCTCTAACTATGCCGAACTGCGGCACTGGCTGCCCATCCTGCTCAGTGATGAGATGCAGGGCCCACGGGCAATCCGGTATCCCCGCGGTGGTGAGAGCGCAGCACTGGCGCAGTTTGGCTGTTCCGGCAGAGAATATGACCGGCTCTATACCGCCCCTGATGCCAAGGCTGTAATGGTCAGTTACGCCGACGAAGTCGAGGATGTGCTGACTGCGGCGAAGCTTCTGAGCAAAGAAAACGTTCCCTGTGATGTATATAAACTTGTAAAGATATATCCCTTTACACCCGAGCTTATTTCTGAAATTTCGAGATATGACGTTGTTTTGTTTGCTGAGGAATGCGTAGCTTGCGGCGGCATCGGTGAGCATCTGGAAATGGCTCTGCGGAAAGCAGGCTGGCAGGGTGCTTATATTCACCGTGGTGTGGAGGATGTGCGTCTGCCCCATGCGACGGTTCCGCAGATCAAGCAGAGCACCGGCCTGGATGCTGAACATCTGGCACAGGCCATCCGTACATGGAAAGGAGCAGAATCTTGAAGATTCGTTTGGATCAATATCTGGTTCAGCATGGTCTGATCCAAAGCCGTGAGCGCGCCAAGGCACTGATCATGTCCGGCGTGGTCTTTGTCAACGAACAGAAGGTAGACAAAGCCGGTGAGATGATCAAAGAGGATGCCAAGGTGGAGGTGCGCGGCCATGATATCGGTTATGTCAGCCGCGGCGGTCTGAAACTGGAAAAGGCGATGCAGTGTTTTCCACTGACCCCCAAGGGGAAAGTCTGCATGGACATTGGCGCATCCACCGGCGGCTTTACCGACTGTATGCTGCAAAATGGTGCAGTCAAGGTCTACGCAGTGGATGTGGGCTACGGTCAGCTGGCATGGAGTCTGCGCACCGATGAGCGGGTGGTCAATATGGAGCGCACAAACATCCGCAACGTGACCCTTGACCAGCTGGCAGAGCCAATCGAGTTTTTCAGCGTAGATGTCTCCTTTATCTCGCTGCATCATATCTTCCCGGTGGCGCAGGCCATCACGACCCCGGACGCTATGGGTGTCTGCCTGGTCAAGCCCCAGTTTGAGGCTGGCCGCGAAAAGGTGGGCAAAAACGGCGTTGTCCGTGACCCTGCCACCCACCGCGAGGTGCTGCACAATGCCATGGGCTACGCTGCTGCCAACGGCTTCAAGGTCTGCGGACTGGATTTCAGCCCCGTCAAGGGCCCTGAGGGAAACATTGAATATCTGATGTTCGTTCAGAAGAGCGATGAACCCGGTGCACTGGATGATTCGGTTGCTGAACAGGTGGTGGCATCCAGCCATTCTACGCTGGACCGCTGAACCATAATCCATAAAATCAGGGAGGGCGCGGACGATGACCGTCTACATTTCCCCAAACCCCGGCAAGGCTATGGCCTACGGCATTTCCCAGCGTGCGGCGCAGATCCTGCTGACCCATGGGGCACAGGTGCTGATGCAGGACGGCCTGCAGGCCGAGTGCATGACCATGGGCGTGGTGTATCTGTCCCAGAAGGAATGCCTGGAACGGACGGATGTCATCCTGACCATCGGAGGAGATGGCACCATCCTGCACGAGGCGAATCTCTCACTGGAATACCGAAAGCCCATTCTCGGCATCAATCTGGGCCGGTGCGGCTTTCTGGCTACCTGTGAGGTCGATGAAATGGAAGCCAAGCTCTCCGCCGTAGCCCGGGGTGAATATTTTCTGGATAACCGGATGCTGCTCTATGTCCGTGTGCTGGGGGATGACAGCTGGGAGGGCCATGCCCTGAATGATGTGGTTATGACCAAGGGCCGCCTGCAGCAGGCAGTGGATTTCAGCATCTATTGTGACGATATCCTGGTGGAGCATTACCGGGGCGATGGTGTCATTGTGGCAACGCCCACCGGCTCCACCGCTTATTCTCTGGCGGCAGGCGGGCCGATCCTTGATTCTCAGACCAAGGGCATCGTTGTCACGCCCATCTGCCCCCACAGCCTTGCCAGCCCGGCCATGGTTTTTGCGCAGGAGCGCAAGATCAACCTCTGTGTAGGCCAGGTGGCAGATGAAGAAGTTTTTATCAGCTGTGATGGGGATGCGGGCTATTCCGTAAAGGCCGGAGCCACCGCGGAGGTGCGGCTGTCTGACCAGGTCGTGCAGCTCATCACCTTCAGCAAGGCTGACCAGTTCCAGGCCATTGACCAGAAACTGCGCGGCAGACGATGATACAAACACAACGAAGGGAGAAGATCACATGGGACGCACCAGCCGAGGGGATAACAAGAGCAAGCAGAAGCGGCAGCAGGCCATCCTGCGCCTGATCCAGGAGAATCCCATCAGCCGGCAGGAGACTCTGTTGGAGTACCTGAGCAAGGAGGGTTTTGATGCCACACAGGCGACCATTTCCCGCGATATCCGGGAGATGAACCTTGTCAAAGCTGCCACCACCACCGGCTACCGCTATGTTTCCGGCCACAGCGAGGTACTGAACCCCAAGATGCAGGCCCGGTTTGAGACCATCTTCCATGAATCGGTTTTGGGAGTGGACTTTGCGGGCCATGTGGTGCTTGTCAAATGCTATTCCGGCATGGCCAATGCGGCCTGCGAGGTATTTGACGCACTCAAGTGGAAAAATGTGGTCGGCACCCTTTCTGGTGACGATACCTTCCTGATCGTGGCCCGCTCAGAGCGGGACGCAAAGACCATTTGCACCGAGCTTGGGCATTACATCGGGCAGAAATAAAGGCAGGAGAGAACGAACATGTTGAGCAGTCTGCAAATTGAAAATGTTGCAGTCATCCAGAAGGCCAACGTGCATTTTGAGAAGGGCCTGAATGTCCTTACCGGCGAGACCGGTGCGGGCAAATCTATCCTGATCGACTCCATCAATGCCATTCTGGGCAACCGCACCTCCAAGGATCTGGTGCGCACGGGGGCTGCAAAAGCAGTCATCCGGGCGGCATTTGATGATGTTCCGCCTGCAGTGCTGGACAGCCTGGATAAAGCGGGATATGAGCGCTCAGAAGCGCTGACCCTGAGCCGTGAGATCACTGCCGAGGGCAAGAGCACCTGCCGCATCAACGGAATGCCTGCCACAGCAGCCATCCTGCGGGAACTGTGCGGTGGGCTCATCAACATCAACGGCCAGCACGATTCCGTAGGCCTGTTGAACCCGGCCCGCCATGAGGGTATCCTGGATGCCTACGCCCAGAACGGGGCGGTATATCAGGAGTATTATGCTGTTTACCGGGAGCTTATCAAGGTCAAAAAGGAGCTGGATGCCATCATCACCGATGAGGGTGAAAAACAGCGAAAGATCGATCTGCTGAGTTATCAGGTACAGGAGATCGAGGACGCCAGCCTGACCGCAGGCGAAGAGGAGACGCTGGCGGCCCGCCGTAAGGTGCTGGCGAATGCCTCCACCATCCGGGAGCGCATCTCCCAGAGCTATGCGCTGCTCTCGGGCGGAGATGATGCCCCGGGTGCCGTTGATCTGCTGGGGGAAGCTTCCAATGCGATCGATGGAGCCGCCCAACTGGACAGCGGCCTTTCTGCTGCCGCCGGACAGCTGCTGGATCTTTATTACACCGCAAAAGACCTTTCTGCTGACCTGATCGGGCGGCTGGAGGGCTACGAGACGAATGATGCAGAGCTGGATGAGATCGAACAGCGGATGGATCTGATCTATAAGCTCAAGCGAAAATACGGTGATACTGTGGAAGATATCATCGCCTTTGGACAGCAGGCAAGGGAAGAGCTGGACCGCATCCAGTTCTCACAGGAGCGGACAGAGCACCTACAGGCTGAAAAGCATCGGCTCTATGTACTGGCCCGGGATAAGGCCGAGGTACTGACCCAGACCCGCCTGAAAGCCTTTGAGGAGCTGAACAGGCGCATCTCCGGCACACTGGATTTTTTGAACATGCCCGGTGTCCGCATGACCCTGCGCCATACCCGCGGCCCCCTGGCCAGCCATGGCCAGGACAGCGTGGAGTTTTATATTTCCACAAACCCCGGTGAGGATCCCAAGCCGCTGGCAAAAATCGCTTCCGGCGGTGAACTGAGCCGTATCACGCTGGCAATCAAAAATGCCATGGCCGATAAGGACGCAGTGCCTACGGTCATCTACGATGAGATCGACAGCGGTGTGTCCGGCAAGGCAGCCAGCCGCATCGGTGAGGTGCTCAAACAGAGCGCAAAAGATCACCAGATCCTCTGCATCACCCACACTGCGCAGATTGCAGCACTGGCCGACTGCCATCTGCTCATCCAGAAGAATATCGCGAATGAACGCACCTATACCGAGATCCACCCGCTGGATACCGAAGGCAGGGTGGACGCGCTGGCACATATTATTTCCGGTGACCATGTCACAGAGCTTTCCCGTGCCAATGCCAGAGAGATGCTGGGGCTGGCCGAGCATGAAACCGGTGATTGACAACCCCGCTGATTTGTGCTAAACTGATTTCTGTTGAAAGACGTTGAGGGGAACAAGTACCTTGTTAGTGTCTGCCCAGAGAGACCCCGGTTGGTGCAAGGGGTGTGCAGAACAGCAGGGGAAATACCTCCCGGAGTTGCAGGCTGAATGCTTTGGCTAGTAGGCTGTGCCGCATGCGAGCGTTACAAACGCAGGAGTGTATCCCATCTCTGTGGGGCGCACTCGTGAGGCCGTTTCTGTGAGGGGGCGGCAAACAGAGGTGGTACCGCGATTTTCTCGCCCTCTGCCAAATTCATTTTTGGCAGAGGGCGTTTTCTTTTGTCCTCTGCCTGACAAAACAGGAGGATCATCCCATGACTCTTTACGAAGAACTGCAGGCACGCGGTCTGGTGGCCCAGATCACCGACAATGAGATCATTGACCTCATCAACAACGGCAAGGCCACCTTCTATATTGGCTTTGACTGCACCGCGGACAGCCTGACCGCAGGCCACTTTATGGCCCTGACCCTGATGAAGCGCCTGCAGATGGCTGGCAACAAGCCCATTGCCCTGATCGGCGGCGGTACCACCATGATCGGTGACCCCTCTGGCCGTACCGATATGCGCAAAATGCTGACCAAGGAGGACATTGCTCACAATGCAGCCTGCTTCAAGAAGCAGATGGAGAAGTTCATCGATTTCTCTGAGGGTAAGGCTCTGATGCTGAACAATGCCGACTGGCTGCTGAACCTGAATTATGTTGAGCTGCTGCGTGATGTGGGTGCCTGCTTCTCCGTCAACAACATGCTCCGCGCCAAGTGCTATGAGCAGCGCATGGAGAAGGGCCTGTCTTTCCTTGAGTTCAACTACATGATCATGCAGAGCTACGACTTCTACTACATGTTCCAGCACTACGGCTGCAATATGCAGTTCGGCGGCGATGACCAGTGGAGCAACATGCTGGGCGGCACCGAGTTGATCCGCCGCAAGCTGGGCAAGGATGCCTATGCGATGACCATTACTCTGCTGACTGATTCTCAGGGTAAGAAGATGGGCAAGACTGCAGGCAATGCGGTCTGGCTCGACCCCAACAAGACCAGTCCCTTTGAGTTCTACCAGTACTGGCGCAATGTCGGCGATGCTGATGTGATGAAGTGCATCCGGATGCTGACCTTCCTCCCGCTGGAGCAGATCGATGAGATGAGCACCTGGAAGGACCAGCGTCTGAACGAGGCCAAGGAGATCCTGGCTTACGAGCTGACCAAGATGGTCCACGGCGAGGAAGAGGCTGAGAAGGCCCAGAACGCTGCCCGCGCCCTGTTCAGCGGAGCTGCTGACACTGAGCACATGCCCTCCACTCAGCTGACCGAAGCGGATCTGACCGACGGCTCCATCGGCATTCTGACCCTCATGGTCAAGGCCGGTCTGGCCGCTTCCAACGGCGAGGCCCGCCGCCTGGTTGTGCAGGGCGGTGTCCTGGTGGATGGTGAAAAGGTGGGCGCTCCCACTGTCAGCTTTACCGCTGATCAGCTGAAGAACGGTATCGTCATCAAGAAGGGCAAGAAGATCTATCACAAAGTGACCCTGTAATCTTTTAGAACCAACGTATGATAAAAGCCCGGCGACATCCAAAAATCGGATGCCGCCGGGCTTTTTACGTTTGTGTAATGTTTATAGAGAAGGGCACTTACAGCTCAAAGGCCTTCTTCAGCACATCGTAAGCGGAGTCCTCGTTCTCACTGCGCACCAGCAGAGAAATATCCAGATCGCTGGTGGTGATGAGCAGAACCTCGATGTCAGCCATGGCCAGTGCGTTCAGGGCCCGGGCAGCTACACCGCAGCTGGTGACCATGTCCTCACCGAAGAGGTTCAGCTTGGAGTAACCAACGCTGATCAGCGGGGAAGCCTTGGCATCCTTGTCGAGATTGGCGGCAGAGATGGCCTTCATCACCAGCGTCAGATCGCTGGCAGATGCGGTAAAGCTGAAATCGATGTTGGTACCGTGAGGGGCGCTCTGACTGATCATATCCACCACAACGCCGGTATCGGCAAAGATCTGCAGGTAGCGGGCCAGGCTGTTGCCCTTGAACTCCACATCCTGCACACTGATCATCATCAGGCTGGGCTCAATGTTGATTTTGGAAACACCATACATAATGAACACTCCAATCTGCCCGATAGGGCTGCAAAGTCAGGCGAACGTCAAAAACGCGCTGTTGATGTTGTTTTGTAATACATTCTGGATGTACTCTATCCCAAAACTGGGGTAGGCGGCCCGGACACCGTGCGCCTGCGCCAGTTCCGGTGTGTAATCCCGGAAGAGATAGGTGCGGACATTGGATTTTCCTGCATCATAATGGGTCACGGTGGGATGTAATTGCGGGGAAGCGACAGTACAGTGGACACTGCCGTCCGGGTCCGTGGTCTTGTCCAGCTCCAGTGTCAGGATGGCACCGATGAGTTGATCCGGCTTACTCTGGGTGCTGAGGAAATTTCCCAGGGAATAGGCCACAAAGGTCTGCCGGCCCTCCACAGAGGTCTTCCACTCGGCATCCTGCACCACATGAGGGTGCGTACCCAGGATAACATCCGCACCCCAGTCGGAAAGCTGCTGGGCGAGGTCCCGCTGGGTCTGGGTGATCTTGTGGCTGTCCTCCACGCCCCAGTGAACTCCCACCACCACGAAATCGGCCAGCTCACGCGCCCTGCGCACCTGTTGTTCCATCACATCCTGCTGGCTGGTGTAGATGACATTGGCCGTCATGGCACTGCTCTGCGGGATGCCATTGGTGTGGTCGGTGTAGGAGAGGTAGGCAATCGTCACACCGTTTACCGTCTGCAGGGGGATGGTGCCATAATCACTCTCTCCGTACCACAGGCCGGTCGTGACCACATCTTCCGGCATCTCGTCCCAGAACCGCAGCGTTGCTGCAATACCTTTGGCACCTTTATCATAGGTGTGGTTGTTGGAAAGACTGAACACCCGGATGCCTGCCCGGTAAAGAGCCTCTACGCATTCACCGGGGGTAGAAAAGCAGGGATAGGTGGAAGGCTCCAGTTCTTTGCTGCAGAGCGTTTCCTGGTTGATCCAGTTTACATCCTGCGCGGCATAAAAATCCAGCAGGTGCTCGTAGCAGTAGTCAAAATCATATCGCTGGCCTTCCGCCGCCCGGCGGGCTGCCTGTTTGTAGATGGGGGCATGGATCAGGTTGTCCCCGGTGGCCGAAAAACGCAGTGTGGTTGTAACAGGCTGCGGTTCCGGTTCGGGCGGGGGAACGCTTTCAGCGGTCGAAGGCTCGTCCTCAAAAGGGCCAAGCACGATGCCGGGAGTCTGGAAGCGCCAGAAGCCAAAGCAGGCCAATGCCGCACCAGCCACCAGCAGCACTCCCATCATCCTCAGAAAAACGGGTTTTCGTTTTCGCCGGTTCTGCAGTTTGTGCCGCGAATGTCGTTTCGTGGATGCCGCGTGTCTTGCCTGCTCCATTCCGTCAGCCCTCCTGCCGCTCAAAATGGTGGAAGACGCAGAGACCTTACAGCTCTGCGATCATGTTACCCATATTGTACAGGCCCGGCTCCTTTTTTGCAAGATAGACAGCAGCATTTATTGCGCCATTTGCAAAAACACTGCGGGAATATGCAGTATGCTTGAGGGTGATGACCTCGTCCGGACCGCAGAACAGCACCTCGTGGTCGCCCACGATGCTGCCTCCGCGCACGGAGCTGATGCCGATCTCCTTGGGGTCGCGCTTCTGGCGCACAGAGGAACGGTCGTACACATAATGATATGCGCCGTTGTTCTCTTCGTTGATGGCATCGGCCAGCATCAGGGCAGTGCCGCTGGGGGCATCCAGCTTGTTGTGGTGGTGCTGCTCCACGATCTCCACATCATAGTCTGCACCCAGAATGGCCGATGCACGCTTGCACAGCTCCGACAGCAGGTTGATGCCGATGGACATGTTGGCGCTCTTGAACACGGGCACAATGCGGGACAGCTGCACCACCTTCAGCTGCAGCTCTTCGGAAAGGCCAGTGGTGCAGACCACGATGGGCATCTTGTGTGCTTCGCAATAGGTCAGTGCCTTTTCCACAGCAGCAGGAGCGCTGAAATCAATGATGACATCGCCCTTGCCGTCCAGCTTATCCAGACTGTCGTATACGGGGATGCCGTTCTGCTCACCGTCCTGCTGGTCGATCCCGGCGACCACGCGACAGTCACTCCGGTTTGCAATCATCTCGCAGAGGGCGTGGCCCATCCGGCCGCCAATGCCCTGAATGATAATATCCGTCATTTTTGTTTCCTCGTTTTCTGTTGTAACGGCAAATGCCCGGGAGGAACCATTTCCACCGGGCATTGTGCGTTGTTTCGTTTATTCCAGAATCAGACCTTCGGCCTCCAGTGCCTGCTCGATCTTCTCCTTGTGGGCATCACTGGGCTCGACCAGCGGCAGACGGCAGGAACCGGCCTCCCAGCCCAGCACATTCATGGCGTACTTGACAGGGATGGGATTTACTTCGCAGAAGAGCGCATCCGCCAAGGGCAGGATCTCCAGCTGCAGCTTGCAGGCAGTTTTGGTGTCACCCTCAAACCATGCCTTGCAGCAGTTGTGCACCAGCTCAGGCTTGACATTGGAGACCACACTGATGACACCCTTGCCGCCCAGAGACAGCAGGGGGACCACCTGATCATCGTTGCCAGAGTAGATGTTCAGCTCGTCGCCGCACAGCTGAGCGATCTTGGCTACCTGAGAGATGTTGCCCGAGGCCTCCTTGATACCGTTGATAAGCGGATTCCGGCTCAGCTCCAGCGCTGTCTCGGGGGTGATGTTCAGGCCGGTACGGGAAGGTACATTATACAGGATAACAGGGATGCCGCCCGCCTCGGCCATAGCGGTAAAGTGAGCCACCAGACCTGCCTGCGTGGTCTTGTTGTAATAGGGGGTCACCAGCAACAGGGCATCGGCACCGCAGGCAGCAGACTTTGCTGCCAGTGCACAGCCGTGATCGGTATCATTGGAACCAGCACCCGCAATAACAGGCACCCGGTGGTTGACCGTCTCGACCGTAAACTTGATGGCGGCCAGCTGCTCCTCATCGGTCATGGTAGAGCATTCGCCGGTAGTTCCGCAGATCACAATCGCATCGGTGCCCCGTGCGATCTGATCTTCAATGATGCGGCCCAGCTCATCAAAGTTGATGCTGCCATCTTCGTACATGGGGGTGATGATCGCCACCGCCGCGCCGGTAAAGACAGGATTCTTCATAGTATAAAACTCCTTTGTACGCTCCGTCAGGAACGTGTTGTTCAGTCAAAATAGCCCTTTGCAGCCAGCAGCTCGGCCAGCAGCACAGCACCGCCGGCAGCGCCGCGCAGGGTGTTGTGGCTCATGCAGGCGAACTTGTAGTCAAACAGGGTGTCCTCGCGCAGGCGGCCGATGCAGACAGCCATGCCGTTCTCTGTGTTGCGATCCAGCTTGGGCTGAGGACGATCGGGCTCAGTGAAGTAGTGCAGGAACTGCTTGGGTGCACTGGGCAGGTTCAGCTCCTGTGCAGGGCCGCGGAAGTTAGCCCAGGCCTCGAGCATCTGCTCCTGGGTGGGCTTTTTGTCAAAGCTTACAAACACGGCAGCGGTGTGGCCGTCAGAAACGGGGACACGGAAGCACTGCGCAGTGATCGTGGGCTTCTCGGCGTTGACGATCTGATCGCCCTCGATATGGCCCCACAACTTCAGCGGCTCGCGCTCGCTCTTCTCTTCCTCACCGCCGATGTAGGGGATGACGTTATCTATGATCTCGGGCATCCGGTCAAAGGTCTTGCCTGCACCGGAAATGGCCTGATAGGTGCAGACCAGAGCCTTGTTGACACCAAACTCCTTCATCAGAGGATGCAGGGCAGGCACATAGCTTTGCAGGCTGCAGTTGGACTTGACCGCGATGAAGCCGCGTTTGGTACCCAGACGCTTGCGCTGGGCAGGGATGATCTCAATGTGGTCCGCGTTGATCTCAGGCACGACCATGGGAACATCCGGGGTAAAGCGGTTTGCGCTGTTGTTGGAGACCACAGGGCACTCGGCCTTTGCGTAAGCCTCTTCCAGTGCCTTGATCTCGGCCTTGGGCATATTGACTGCGCAGAAGACGAAATCGACCTGAGAAGCGACCTCTTCCACCTTGGCGGCATCCAGCACGACCATCTTCTTGACGCTCTCGGGCATCGGGGTGGTCATTGCCCAGCGGCTGCCAACAGCATCCTCATAGGTCTTGCCTGCGCTGCGGCCGGATGCGGCCAGCGTAGTCAGCTTGAACCAGGGATGATTCTCAAGCAGGGTCACAAAACGCTGCCCCACCATACCCGTTGCACCAACGATACCAACTTTATACTGTTTTTCCATTTCCAGCACCTTTCCTTTCAATAAAAGCAAATTTACATCGAACACGGCTTGCAAACCAGCCGACCTTGCAATATAATAGATACTGTTTATACAGATTTTATGATAACATTGATGCGGCACTCGTGTCAATCATCGGAAAGGCAAATGCAAAGCATGTTAAAAAAAGATTTTTGGTACGATTTACCCAAAGAACTCATTGCACAGGAGCCTGCAGACCCCAGAGACTCGGCCCGGCTCATGGTTCTGAGCCAGAAGGACGACAGCATCCAGCACCGGATCTTCCGCGATCTGCCGGAATATCTTGAGCCGGGTGACCTGCTGGTGGTCAACAAGCCGAAGGGCATGGTGGTTCACCCGGCCCCCGGCAACCCGGACGGCACTCTCGTCAATGCACTGCTTTACCACTGTGCCGGGCAGCTGTCCGGCATCGGCGGCGCGATCCGCCCCGGCATCGTACACCGCATTGATAAGGATACCAGCGGTCTGCTGGTGGTGGCCAAAAACGATGCGGCGCATCAGGCGCTCAGCGCCCAGATGAGCGTACACAGCATCCACCGTGTTTACCATGCGGTGGTCTACGGCAACCTCAGGGAGGACGAAGGCTTTGTGGAGCGGTGGATCGGTCGTGATCCGCATGACCGCAAAAAGATGGCCGTGCTGGCAGAAAACGCTGCCGGGGCGCGGTATGCCTATACAGGCTGGCATGTGCAGGAGCGGTACGGCAATTTTACCTACATAGCCTGCAAGCTCAAGACAGGGCGCACCCACCAGATCCGGGTGCATATGGCATCCACAGGGCATCCGCTGGCGGGGGATGCTGTCTACGGCCCAAAAAACTGCATCAAATCGCTGAATGGTCAATGCCTGCATGCCAAGGAGCTGGGCTTTGTACACCCGAAAACAGGGGAGTGGATGCAGTTTGATTCCCCGCTGCCGCCCTATTTTATTGATTTTCTGACACGGTTAAGAAAGGAACATCGCGCATGAAACCACCCCTCGGCGATACCCTTGTGATCTGTGACATGGATAATACGCTGCTGACGGCCAAGGAGGGGATTCCTGCCTGCAACCGGGCAGTCATCCGGCTGTACACCAGTTTGGGCGGACTGTTTACGGTGGCTACCGGCCGCCCGCCGGAGTCGATTCGCGCGGCGCTGGGGGATATCCGCCTGTCCCTGCCGGCAATCTCCTGCAATGGGGCACTGCTGTATGATTTCTCCACCGAGTCAGTGCTGCATCGCGCAACCCTGAACCGTGAGCAGGCCACCACCGCCATTCTGGACATTCTGAACAAATTCCCCCGCATGGGGGTTGAGGTCATGGCCGGAAACGGCGAGATGTATGTCATCCATGCCAACGAAGTTACCCACGCTCATCAGGTGGACGAGCACCTGGGCAGCATCGCCTGCCCGGTCGAGTCGGTGCCCGATGGCTGGATCAAGGTCGTGTTTGCCTCCGACCCGGAGAGCATCCGCAAGCTGGGGCAGTACGCCAAGACGAAATACTATGGGCGGGATAACTATTTCCTTGCCACCAACAGCATCTATCTTGAGATCATGCCCGGCGGCGTAAGCAAGGCCAGCGGCCTGCACGACCTCTGCGCGCTGATGAGCAAGTCCATGAAGAACACCGTCTTTATCGGTGACTACTATAACGATCTTGAGCTGATGCGGGAGGCTGGCTACGCGGTTGCGGTGGCCAATGCCCCGGCAGAGGTCAAGGCAGCCGCCGACCATGTAACGACCTGCACCTGCGCAGAGGGCGCGGTGGGTGAATATCTGTACAGCCTGATCGGAAAAACCGAGGGCTGACCAAAGAGGGTTTGACGATGAAAGTCAGCGAACTGATGGACCCTAAGGGCGTTCTGCTCCATGCAAAGATCGACAACTCTGCCGATGCATTGGGTATTCTGGTGGAGCTGCAGGAGGGCATCGGCGTTATTACCAACGGCAATGCCTATTATAATGCCGTCAGCTACCGGGAGACCTTCGGCGGTCAAACGGCCATCGGCGGCGGCATCGCGCTGCCGCATGCCGGCAACGCCGGTGTGTCGGCGCCGGGCATATCGGCCCTGCTTTTGCGCCACGGTGTGGATTGGGGTGCCCCGGACGGGGAACCGGTAGACCTTGTGTTTATGATCGCCGTTCCGCCGCGCTGCGAAAGCCTGCACCTACAGATTCTGGCACGGCTGGTGAATTTGCTCAGCCGCAGTGATCTGGTTGAGGCGCTGCACAACGCAAGCACCCCCCAGCGCTTTGTCGAGCTGATCGCCAAGGCGGAAAACGCCTGCTTTGCAGACTGAAATCTGATTTGCCCCAGCTTGTGTATAAGCTGGGGCGTTTTGTTTACATCCGCCCGCCGTGCCTGCCGCAAACGGCGCGGGCGCATATGGAATGCGTTCCTACAAGGGGTTCGTTAATTTGACCAAAAAATACTTTAGAGCGGGCGGAGTATTATACGAAATTACACTTGCTTTAAAGTCCTAAAGCGTGCTATACTTTAAAGCACTAAACCGGCTGCGCTTGAGGGACCTGCCTGATGGCAGGTGTACACCTGAAGAAAAAAAGGTGCGCAGCGGGTACTATTGGAGGAATTTACATGAAAAAAGCAGTTTCCCTTATGATGGCTGCCGCCATGACCATGGGTCTGGCCGCCTGCGGTGCTACCGCGTCCACCGACACCGCCGCATCCGCCGCTGATGCCACTTCCACGGCCGATACCGCTTCCGGCACGGAGGCTGCCGCGGACAGCAAGGTTTACCGTGTGGGCATCTGCCAGCTGGTCCAGCATGAGGCACTGGATGCCGCAACGCAGGGCTTCAAGGATGCACTTGTGGAGGCTCTGGGCGAGGGTAATGTGAAGTTTGATGAGCAGAACGCCTCCGGTGATTCTGCCAACTGCGCCACCATTGTGAACGGCTTCGTTTCCTCCAATGTGGATCTGATTCTGGCCAATGCGACCGCCCCGCTGCAGGCGGCCGCACAGGCGACTGCCGATATTCCCGTTTTGGGCACCTCGGTCACGGACTATGCGACCGCGCTGGACATCAGCGACTGGACCGGCACGGTAGGCGGCAACATCTCCGGCACCTCCGATCTGGCTCCGCTGGATCAGCAGGCGGCCATGATTCAGGAGCTTTTCCCGGACGCCAAGACGGTCGGCCTGCTCTACTGCAGCGCCGAGCCGAACTCGGTTTACCAGTGCGATGTCATTGAGGGCTATCTGACGCAGGAGGGCTACACCGTTGCCCGCTACGCTTTCACCGACACGAACGATGTTACCTCGGTGGCACAGACAGCTGCCGACAACTCCGATGCCATCTACATCCCCACCGACAACACCGCTGCCTCCAACACCGAGGCAATCGCCAATGTGGTTCTGCCGGCCAAGGTTCCCGTTGTGGCTGGCGAGGAGGGCATCTGCAACGGCTGCGGCGTTGCCACGCTGTCCATCAGCTACTATGATCTGGGCCATGCCACCGGTGAGATGGCCGCCAAGATTCTGGCCAAGGGTGGCGATATTTCTACCATGCCTGTAGAGTACGCACCCAATGTTGCCAAGAAATACAACGCCGCCAACTGCGAGGCACTGGGCATCACCCCGCCGGACGGCTATGAGGCCATTGGCTGATAGAACAGCAGCCGTTTAACCACCATCATAACAGCGAGGAAGGGGAGGTAAACTTTCTTTCCCCGCTGTTTTGGTGCTTATAAAAATTCTGGAGGATGTTTTTATGGATTTTCTGACCTCCCTGTTGAACTCAATGCCCGGTGCTGCGGCACAGGGGCTGATTTGGGGCATTATGGCCATCGGTGTTTATCTGACCTACCGCATTCTGGATGTGGCAGACCTGACCGTTGACGGCTCCCTCGGCACCGGCGGCGCGGTCTGCGTTGTGTTGGTGCTGAACGGCGTGCCGGTGGGGGCTGCCCTTGTGGCCGCCACACTGGCCGGTATGCTGGCGGGCCTTGTCACGGGTCTGTTCCACACGGCCTGCGGCATCCCCGCAATTCTGGCCGGTATCCTGACCCAGCTGGCGCTCTATTCGGTCAACCTGCGCATCATGGGTACAGGCACGGGCGGCGGCAAGGCCAACCTGCCCATCAGCGTGGACAAGTACGGTCTGCTGGTTTCGGCCCGGTATGTCCGTGCGCTGGCACTCAACAATCCGATTATCGTGCTGCTTATCTTCTGCGCGCTCCTCATCGGCGTGCTGTACTGGTTCTTCGGCACAGAGCTTGGCTGCGCACTGCGTGCAACCGGTGCCAACCAGCACATGGCCCGTGCGCAGGGCATCAACACCAATGTGGCCATCGTTCTGGGTCTGATGATCTCCAACGGCCTTGTGGCGCTGGCGGGCGGCCTGCTGGCTCAGTATCAGGGCTTCTCTGACATCAACATGGGCCGCGGTGCCATCGTCATCGGTCTGGCGGCGGTCATCATCGGTGAGGTTGTGTTCGGCAAGATCTTCCGCAACTTTGCACTGAAGCTGACGGCCTCCGTCATCGGTGCCATCATCTACTACATCGTC